>ERZ802821.25-NODE-25-length-66950-cov-52.1161_pt1 | contig 66950 bp, 105 predicted proteins | sample MGYA00345648_ERZ802821 | MGnify/ENA primary metagenome ERZ802821 (study PRJEB30503, sample SAMEA104212357) | marine metagenome | biome: Westerlies Biome; feature: [SRF] surface water layer (ENVO:00010504) within the epipelagic zone...; material: water... | reverse complement strand
GCTCAGGCGTAGGGACCGAAGTGGGTTGCACAGGTCGCACCACACTGGGCCCCAAGCTTGATGGCGTCAGTGGTGGACCATCCAGCAGCGAGTCCAGCCGTCACGCCAGCCGCAAAGCTGTCGCCGCATCCATAGGTTTCCGTAAGGGGTCCTGGCAGAGGTTGGGCTTCAAATCGTCCTCCTGGAATGAGGACCCCTCCCTTCTCTCCTTCCGTGGCAATCCGCAAGGTTGGTGCTGGTGTGAGTGCACCCTCTTCGATGCATTCGCCTGGATCCAAATTGCTGCCGATCAAGGCATCGAGACTGACTCCTGCCCCTTGAAGAACGGGGAGCCGAAGGCGGGGCGTTGCCGTTAAAACTTTGGCTGCTCGTGCCAGCTTGAGGCCCTCAGAATCGGTCGCAGTGACGAACACCCCAGCGCAATCGGCGAGATGCTCCCAGGGCAGTGGGTCATGAGCGACTGGCGTCAGCCGCTCTCCAATCACCGTGATCGCCCGATCGCTGCTGCGATCAACCAAGCTGATCCCGCGGCGGGTGGGTTGGTCACGCCAGGCAACGATTGGGGTGACACCCAACTCGCGCAGGCGTGCTTCGCTTCGCGCGCCGATCTCATCCCTGCCAAGGGCCGTGAAGAAAGCCACTTTTTGCCCCGTCAACCTGGCCAGTTGAACAGCCACGACAGCTCCGGCTCCAGCTGGTTCTTCGAGGGAGCGATGGGCACGGCTGATCTGCCCAGGCGCAGGGAGTTCATTGACGGCAAGAAAAGTAACCCACTCGAGGTGCCCGACAACAGCAAGCGTGAGATCAGCGGGAAGTGAGGCCATTTAAGGAATTGGCAGGATCGATTTCGCCGCATCTCGCAGGCGAACATTGATCCGACCGCCTACTTCAGTGACTTCTACCGCTCCACCAACGGTTAACTGATCTTCGTCGGATGTTCCTACAAGTACAGGACCTTCATCCACACCTTGAACTTTGACTGGCGTTGTGACCTCATCAACTGAAACCTGACCTTGCACCTCGAGTGTTTGATTTGAGTCAATCAAGACGGGTTTATTGACGGAAACTTGGCCTTGAACGGGAAGGACTTCCGCGGCCTCAATTGCGATCGCACCCTCACTTCTCACACTGACCGGTGCCATGATTTCGTCAACAGTGACTCCGCCGACGAGGCGCACTGGCAACGGCTGATCGAGGGGCAGGCCGATGGGAATGGGTTGACGGAGAATCTGGGTTGCAGCAACGGCAACTGACCACGCCGCAATCACAACAGCGAGGGGCCAGCGGCTTGCCATTGCCAATGTGAACCAGCGCGGATCGTTGTTCTCTGGCATCAAACCATTTCTAAAAACCCATCCGGTTGTACCGGGTTTTTAGCAAAAAATTAGTAGGTGAGGTCCAGATTCTGAAAATGTCCTAGAGCTCATAATCTTCTTCAAATTGATTGAGAAGACCTTTGTAGAGAACCAGTGTGCCTTCACTTTCTTCAGTGATGCCCTCAGCGTCATAAAGCTGGGCGAGATGGCTACATGCGGCATGCACTTGCACAAATGCTTCCGCATATTCGTTTTGAATGTCTTCTTCGCGGATGTCTCGAATTAACGCAGAAATAAACTCAACTTTTTTATGGGCCGCTTTAATTTCGGCTTCCATGTCTTTGCTGAGTTTGCGCCGCTTTCGAGCCATTGGCCAATCTCTGTCAGCCCTTCATTCTAAGGGCAAGTGGCTGACAGAGATTGGCTGGTCTGATCAGAAACAGAAGGGGAGCATCTGAGCGCTGCAATTCACGTAGCCATCAACCAGGGGGCCTAGGCCGATCTGGTGAAGGATGCCTTGGCCTGTGAGCCCTTCCGTAATGACCCCGATCACAAAACCGATCATGGCGGCGCGACCGTTGAAAAGTTCAACCTTCTTGAGTTGATCTTCGTGAATGGAGCGAGCTGCTTTGCCTTGGAACCAGGTGTCGTTAGCGGGAGTGCGTTCCATGATGGTGTTTCAATTGAAACGAACTGTAACAGAGATTTGACGTTGGACCGTCTTGCGGCTACGGCCTTCTCCAAATCACAGGCTGTCTTCGCTTCGGGTACAGCTCGCGGCACATTGGGCAAACGGTTCCATCGCATCCACGAGCAGTGCAGTGCTCGCGTCCATAAAAAATGATTTGCAGGTGGAGCTTGTTCCAGCTCTCTGGGGGGAATAGGGATTTCAAATCCTTTTCGGTGCGCTCAACGCTGTCTCCATTGCTGAGCCCCCAGCGCTGCGCTAATCGATGAATGTGAGTGTCCACAGGGAAGGCCGGTACTCCAAAGGCTTGGGCCATCACCACGCTGGCGGTTTTGTGGCCTACGCCAGGCAGCGCCTCCAGTTCTTCAAAGCTTCTGGGCACGTTTCCCCCATGCACAGTGATCAACAGGTGAGCAAGTTTGTGCACGTTGCGGGCCTTCGTTTTGGCGAGGCCGAGCTGGCGGATGTGTTGGAAAATCTCTGCTTCTGTTAAAGCCGCCATGGCAATTGGAGTTGGTCCAGCAGCAAACAAGGCCGGCGTCACTTCATTGACCTTTTTGTCGGTGCACTGCGCGCTAAGGAGCACAGCGATCAGCAGGCTGAAAGGGTCGCTGTGATCGAGAGGAATGGGTGGATCTGGATAGTGCTCATCCAGGCGGCAGAGCAGATGGGCAGCACGCTCTTTTTTGAGCAATGGTCATCGAGTTGCAGGACTGCCATCATGACCACACTGCTTTTGCGGCCATGTCATCTGTTCGTAACGACGGTTCAACAGACGTCACTTCGGCCTATGAGCGTGCGATCGCACGAGAAGAAAAGGGCGTGAGTTCCGATGAACATCGTTCAGAAGTTGAGTCCCCTCAGCTGCGATCTCGTCCCCAGTCCCAAGCGAAATCTGAGAGCAACACTGATGGAGATAGCGACCTGTACCGCCATCACAGCCAGCAGCAATCGGCGGAAGGGGGATGAAGTCTTGACTCTTGGGTCTATTGATCTTCGTGATCAGAACAGCAAGGATTGAACCCTTACGAGCCAGGCTGAATGGCTTTTTTAAGGGTGTACACGCCTTTCTGGATTGCTTCTTTGGGCGCTTTGATCATTCTTATCTGCGTGTTTGACCAGATTGTGACGGCATAGACCAGCGCACCTCCAAGAATTAACGCCGCCAGAACCAGGCCAATGCCAGTGCCGCCGCCTCCTTAATTAGAGGAAGGTGTTATCTGATGAACGTTTGGCTTAGCGTCGGGTCGAACAAGCATTTTCAAAAGGAGCTGCCGTGAACACCGCCGTGAGGGGGATTCTCTACGTTTCGGTTTGGGTTGTTGTGTGGGGTGTCGCCTCATCACTCATTGATTGGGTGTTGTTAAGCGGAGAGGTCTACGAGATGGGATCTTTTGGTCAAGTGGCCACATTTATCGGCTATGGAGCGGCTTGTTCTGTCTTGGCTGTTCGATTGTCTGGTCGCTTTCTCAAATCAGCTGAGGATCAGGCTGACGACTGATGGGGCTCACGTGACACAGCTCCGGCTGCCAAAAGGCCAGCGATGAATCCACTCGCGTGGCCAATCCAGCTCACTCCCGCGGGTGAAGCCCAAGGCAGCAATCCAGGGAGGGCGCTTCCGTAGAAGGCAACGGCAATCACGCTCAAAGCGATGGCCATCGGTCGTCGTTCGAGAAATCCGATGAGCACGAGATAGCCAAGGAGTCCATAGACGACACCAGAGAGTCCGTGGCTGCCCACAGGCCAAAACAACCAGAGCGGAATTTCGAGAAGAATCACGGCAATCCAAACCGCCACATAACCGCGCAGGCTTTTCAACAGCACGAGATAGCTAAGGGGTAGAAAAACAATGCTGTTCCCGATCAGGTGACCAAGATCTCCATGGCTGAATGGAGCGGTGATCAGGGTCCACCAAGGTGTGCCAGGCCCCATAGCCAAATTCCATCGTCCGCCTAGCAGGAGTTGATCGATGCCTTCCTGAAGCCAGGACAGACCTAAAAGGATCAAGGGAAGAACGATCACTGCACTCTGAATGTCACTCCCATCACCGCAGTGATGTCTTTGTCGATGGTGCTGGTGTCATAGGAGCCATAGCTCCCCATTTTGGTGGAGTTCGGCACGGTGATTTGGAAGGTACCTGTGTCGGCATTGGTAATCGCTCCAATGCCGGAACCAGCCTCACCTGCGATCGCAATCGCTCGATCTCGAGCATCGGCAGTGGCTTTGGCCAGCATGTCAACGCGCTTTTCAGCCAATTTTGTGTAGGTGTAAGCCGGTGGCTGAATCGCCAACGACACACCATCACCAATCAGGTTGCTGATGGAGTTCGATGCCTTGCGGATTAAGGCCACATCTGAGCTGCCAACGTGGATGGATTGACGTGCTGTCCACTCCGTATTGGTGAGCATCCCGGTCACACGGTTGCGAATGTCGTTGCGATCAGTTCGTAAAACAGTGAGTTGGGTGTTGCTTTCTGGAATGCCCGCATCTTGCAGAAAGGCGAGCGCTCGCTTCAAATCGGGTTGCAGATTTTGATAGGCCTGCTGCTGGCTGAGACCATTGCCGCTCACGGTCACGGTCCAATCTGCGTAGTCGCTACGAAGCCGTTCGGTGCTGGCACCGGTCACGGTCACGGTGTCTGTTGCGGTTCGAATCCCTTTCACGGCAACAGCTCCAGCCACAACAAGCCCGCAGCTCAGCACCAACATCGGCAACACCAGGGGAGGCGTTCGACGCCATAGCGAAAGTTGGTGCTGGCCTGGGGGGGGGTGTTCTGGCACTGACTTTCGGCTTTCCACCATTTCAACCGATCTTTGGATTGAGACGTGTTTTTCGCGATCACAGCTGTGACTGGCTATGACCCAAATCAAGACCGTTGAGTCATTGATGCCAAAAAGCGCTGAGGTGATCGTGATCGGCAGTGGGATCGGCGGCTTGTGCTGTGCCGCACTCACTGCCCGAGCGGGTAAGGAGGTTTTGGTCCTTGAAGCCCATAGTCAGCCAGGCGGTGCTGCCCATGGCTTTGAACGGCAGGGCTATCGCTTTGAATCTGGTCCATCCCTTTGGAGTGGGTTATCGCGTTGGCCAAGCAGTAACCCGCTCGCCCAGATCCTGCGTGCTTTGGATCAGCCCCTGGATGTCCTGACCTACAAAGACTGGGATGTCTTGTTTCCGGAAGGCCATCTCCGCGTTGGGGTTGGCGGTGATGGATTTGAGCGCGTGGTGGAGAGGTTGCGCGGACCTGAGGCTGTGGCTGAGTGGCAGCGGTTTACAGAGGTGCTGCAGCCGATCGCAGCAGCAGCAGATGCCCTGCCGTTGCTGGCGTTACCAGCATCCGTGGATGGGATTGGTCCTCTGTTGAGACGGAGTGGACGCCTGGTGCAGCACTTGCCAGCTATCCGCCATCTCAGTGGTGCATTTGGCCCTTTAGTGGACCGTCATCTGCAGGATCCATTTCTGCGTCACTGGGTGGATTTGCTCTGTTTTTTGATCAGCGGTATGCCGATGGCTGACACCAACGCAGCCGCGATGGCCACCTTGTTTGGTGAGTGGTTTGACCCTGAATCGTGCCTCGATTTTCCCAAAGGAGGTAGTGCGGCCGTGGTGGATGCTCTCGTGTGTGGCCTCGAGGCTCACGGCGGCAGCTTGCGGCTAGGTGCAAGGGTGAGTCAGGTGTTGCTCGATGGTGATCGGGCCATCGGAGTGCAACTCAGTAACGGCGAGACCCTTTACGCCGATGTGGTGGTGAGCAATACGGATGCCTGGGGTACGGCGGCTCTTTTACCCGAGACGGCTGCGAAGGCTTGGAGTCAGGAACGACTGTCCACACCTGCTTGTCATTCATTTCTGCATCTTCACCTTGGCTTTGATGCGACTGGTCTTGAGGACCTACCGATTCATACGGTTTGGGTCGGAGATTGGGAACGTGGGATCGATGCTGATCGCAATGCTGTGGTGGTGTCGATTCCATCTGTGCTCGATCCCTCGATGGCACCGGAGGGCCATCATGTGCTCCATGCCTATACCCCTGCCAACGAACCCTGGTCGGAGTGGGCCGATCTCAAGAGGGGAACGGCGGATTATCAGGAGAAACGCGGACAACGCTGTCAGGTGTTTTGGGATGTATTGGAGCAACGCATCCCCGATCTGCGCAGTCGTTGCCAAGTAGTAATGGAGGGGACTCCTCTTACCCACCGTCATTACCTATCCACCCATCAAGGAAGTTATGGCCCTGCTTTGTCAGCAGCGAAGGGGCTGTTCCCTGGGGTCACCACTCCCATTCAGGGATTGCTGCAGTGTGGATCGAGTTGTTTCCCTGGAATTGGAATTCCACCTGTTGCTGCGAGTGGTGCGATGGCAGCTCATGCAATCACAGGTCGCAAAGCTCAGCGGGACTTGCTTCGCAGGCTAGAGCTGTAGGCATTTTATTTGTAATCCTGAAAAGATCAGTTTTTCAATGGTAAGGAATGATTTAAGTGATAAGCAAGTTAATTGCTAAATGGCTTATTCTTGATTCACTTTAATCTAGGAAGATTAATAATGCAAATGTGATTTAAGATTTATTGCTTTGATTGGCATGGAATATTTTAATTTTATTACGTCATTGGCTAGGCATAGAAAGCTGAGCTTCGTTTCAAGTATTTTCTTGCCTTGTTGATAATTAGCCAATGCTTTTGCGTGCGACCACTGCAAAAAATGGGTCGCCTTTTCCACCCACTATTCCCATCAACCCAGCGGATTTTGTTTCTTCAGCAAACACCCGTACGTCAGACCAGCCATTGGCTTGCAGCACTGTGCCCACGTAGTCGAGATGCTGTTTGTCGTCGTTATCAGTCCACACTTGTGGTGCCTTTGTAAAAAACATCCGATTCGAAAACGCAACGATGGCTGTGCCATTGGGCCTCGTGACACGGAGCATCTCCGACGCGACATTTTCAGGCTGTGTCCAGTACTGCCAAGCCGCAACGGCAAGACAGGCATCAACGGATGCATCCTTTAAGGGGATGGTGGGCTCCAGGTTCATGTCTTGGACGTAGTGGCTGTCGAGCCTTGGATTCGCAGCGAGTTCCGCCTCATTCATGCCGTGACCAATCACGCGTTCGTAATGGACTTCTTCTGGCAAGTGACTCACCCAAGACGATCCCAGGTCAAGCACAACAGCTCCAGACGGAATGTGCTCTCTGTAAAAACTGGTGAGACGTGTCCTGAAGCCTTCGTCTAAATGCTGGACGAAGCGAGGTTCTGAATAAAAAACGCGATCAGGCTCGCGGTCGAGCTTGTATCGCTGGTCTTCAGTAAGAATTTGAACTGCCATGAACGCATTTTGGCGAGTTTGTTGGCTGCCCTGCGAGCACGAAGTCCTCACTCATCTGGTGGAAGCTGTTGCCAGCCGCTGGTCCAGAGCTCTTGGTTCTTGAGTTCGTTCCAGTTGATGCGTAGACGAACGCTTGAATCAAGCACTGCTTCCAGTTCCACCCATCGCGATTGTCCTTTGCCGCCCTGAAGGATCAGGCGAAAATGCCGGAAGCCCTCCTGGGGCATCACGCTTGTCCAGGCTTTAGCAATAGTCCAGCTCATGTTTAAGGTATGGAGATTTTCCTTGAAAAGTTTTAATTCTGGCTGGTCGATTGTGAGTCTCAGTATTGGTAGGCCATCAAACTATTTTGATTCTCAGGAGCGTAAGTCGTGAGATTCCCTATAAAATTCAATTGTTTCGATTGTAAGACGGTCAATTCTGTGGGGAATCTGCTTGAGCTTATGATCAATTGAATTGAATCGGCGCATTGGCAAAATTAGCAGAAACAGGCGTTAAAAGTCTCCAGCAATTCAATACAGCAGGAGATGGTCGAATTGTCGCATTCCATAAATCTGTTTTGAACGGATTGATTAGGAGATTTGGCCTTTCGACGTATCAACTTCTATGGCTTTCATTTTTAAAGGGGATCGTGCTCACCATGATTGCGATCTGTGTTTACTATGAGCTTCGTTGAGACTGTATTGTTATCGCATCTTTAGTTTCTAGGATACATTGTCTTTATGGTGTTCAATTCTGAACGGTTAACTTATTGATCTTGGTGGCTTTTACCCATGCGGCAATTGCTTCAAGGTCAGTGCGATTAGGAATGCAAAGGCATCCACTTCCTGGATTGCAATGATGGATGCCGAGTCCGCTTCGCTCTGTTTTGAATTGTGGCTGAAGGTTCAACCAGATGTCTGTTCCCCATGGCTCTGGCTGCCCAAGTAGATAATCTCCGATTGGCAGAGCTGCTCCATTCCCTGGACTCCAACGTCGATCAGCCGTTGGCTTGGTGTTGTATCCGCTGATGGCAGACCATCGGGCAAGGCGTTCGCTTCCTTGAAACAATTCAACCACCCATGGGCCGTTGCTGGTAAGACGCCTAGCTTTGAGCGAAAAGGTATCTTGATTTCCCTGTAGGAGGGCAGGATTTGGACCTGTTTGGCCAGGATCAAGCTGTTTTGTTTTTTCTGTCTTGCTGCGTTGGATGTCATGTTCGCTTGTGGACTGCTTTGCCGAATTTCCTGGCTCACAGCTCATGATCAACAGCAAGGATGCTGCCAAGAACAGCCCTTTGATGACGTGAAGCATTGCTTTGAAATGCATGGCTTTTCTCGTGGTTGCTCTTTGCTGTGAGCTGAAAAAAATTAATGTTTCCTTGTCAAGCTTTGATGTTTGTTAGTCAGTGACTTTGGATTATTTGAGCTTTAGCAAATCATAGCTTATCATGTAAAAACTATCTTTGATTCAGCTTTTTGTTCGTCTTTTGTTGTCGATCTGACTGATTTCTTTTCCCTCATTGGCTATTTAGAATTGCTGTTTTGGGCCTAAGTGTTGCGTGATCTCTTGCCAACCATTCGCTTTCGGTTGATACCGGTTTTTTGGCTGTGAACGAGAGGTCTTGCTACCCATGAGTGGTGATCTTTTTTACTGATATGAAGCGTTTGGTTCGTTTTGGTGTTGTGGTGTCTGGGGTAGCCACTCTTTCATCTCTGCACTTTTTAACGGGTCCTGCAATGGTCTCTGCTAAAACCATTGCTCGTGCTCAGGGCGTGTGCCGATTGATGAGTGGCGGTGCTGTCGAATTTCAGGGTCATTGCCTGAGTCAACAAAAAGTCAATGCTGGCAACACCGTGTTGGTGATCAAGCTTGAAAATGGCTCCACCTATCGCTTTCGCGGACCTTCCAAGGAGGCTCTGCAAATTGAAACATCCTCTGGCTTGCACAACGCCCAATTTCGTGATGGTGGAACTAGGAATGTTTTTGCATGGAACGATCGAGGTCAAGCGCAGCGCCTTGCAGTTCGTTTAGAAACCGCGCACGATCCGAGTCCTCGCTATGACAATCCTTCTTCAACGAGTACGGGGTCTGCAATCGGAGCTTTTGCAGGAGCTTTAATCGGAAGTTTGATTCAAGGTCACTCTGGCCATGGCGGTGGAAATCAGCGCCAGCATGCAGAGTCAACCTGTCTTCGCGCGGTCTCAAATCAGGTTGGGCGCAGCCGTGATTCCCTTCAGATCGTTGGGACTGAAAGGTATAAGGGTGGTTTTTCTGTACGTGTCAATGTTCCTCGAGCAAAGGCTCCCTGGCTTTGCCGTGTGAATGGTGAAGGTCATGTGGTGCAAGTGGAGCACACCCATCCCAATGGCTTTCTTTGATCCTGATTTGTGTCTTTGTATCGTGATGAACGACGATCTGCTTGACCAATCACTATGTTTATGCAGTAGCAACCGCTACGCATTGCATCGTTCACCTCGTTTTTGCGAGGCGCAGACCAGCCCAAGCCAAGGAACGGGGACTTGGGCTTTCTCGGAGAACATCATGAGCACTCTTCTTTATAGAGGCCAGTCCTACGCAGCCCATCAGCCTTCTGCTGCTAAATCCTGTGTGGAGCTGACCTATCGCCACGAGCATTACAACACTTGCCGTGAACAGGTCAGGGCTGAAATGCAACAGCATCCAGTTTTGAGTTATCGGGGCGTTCGTTACTCCAAGTAACCAAGCTCCCACACCCATTATTTTGAGTGGTTTAGTTTGTTGCCCGGTTGCTTATGCAATCGGGCTTTTATTTGGAATGTTCAGATAAATTTAGTTGTTATTTGTCCCAGATACTCTTGCAGTTTGCTTTTTTATATTGTGCTTTTGCTTTGCGGTAGCTTTTGTTTTGTTCTGATAGTTCCTTGCTGGCCTCTTTTGTGGCTTCACCATCGTCATTGCTTGAGATGATATAGCGATTGATGCTCATTTTTGAGCCAAGGCTATTCATGATTCTTGTGAGTAGCTCACACTCTGTTGTTGCTTGGCTTTGGCCTGCATGCAAGCTCATAAGGGTCAGTATTGCTGCAGCTATTGAGGTTCTCATGGTTTGATGCGTCAGTTTTGACGTTGATGATGATGCGTTGCTGTTCGGTTCACCTTAGATCTCCCTTATCATCAATTTCAAAATTATTCTATTAACGCTTTCACATGAGTCAGCGAATGATTGCGATTTCTGGGGCCTCTGGAAAAACAGGGTTTCGGATTGCAGAGGAGTTAATGGCTTATGGAGACCGTCCGCGTTTGTTGTTGAGATCTGAGTCGGTGATTCCCGATACCCTCTCCAAGGCTGAGCAAGTTCGGCTCAGCTTGCAAGATCCAAGCGCTTTGGATTCAGCCTTAAAGGGTGTGGATGCCTTAGTGATTGCAACGGGTGCTAGGCCTTCGATTGATTTGTTAGGCCCGATGCGGGTTGATGCTTGGGGCGTGCGCTCTCAGGTGGAAAGCTGTCTGAGAGTTGGGGTGTCCAGGGTGATTCTCGTGAGTTCTCTATGTGCGGGTCGTTGGCGCCACCCCCTGAACTTGTTTGGTCTGATTCTTGTCTGGAAACGAATTGGAGAGCAAGCGTTAGAGCACAGCGGTCTGGATTGGACGGTCATTAGGCCAGGCGGTCTTAGCGAAAGAGAGCCATCACTGAAGGAAGAGGGGGTGTATTGGTCAGGTCCTAATCAACAGGAGAAGGATTCCATCCCAAGGCGTCTGGTTGCCCGTTGTTGCGTAGAGGCGTTGAATACCCCGGCCTCGATTGGAAGGATTCTTGAAGTGACAAGCAGTGCGTCTCGACCAGTGATCTCACTTCCCGATGCATTATTGAGTATTGATTCCTAGGGACCAGCTCCTGTGGATATGCGATAAATCCATCGTCAGGGTTTGATCTCTGTTCATTGCAATCAAGTTGAAAAGATGGGCCGCCACCCGTCTTTTTTAATGGCTTTTGATTTCAGCGGTAACTATTTTATGTCCAGCGAACAGGGTCTTTGGAGAAATGGTGGAGACATGAATCGGTTTCATTCCCAAGTAAGTCGCGGCTAATCGTGAGACAGATTGCATTGAGAGGCAATGCAAACGTGCTTCCATCTCCGTCGAATGGACCTTCAACGTAGGCACCAATGCGTTCGGCCATTAAAAAGCCCAGGAACAATGTGATCCCTGTGATGCTCCCGACGACAGATGTTCCATCCATCTTGAAGTTCAGCAGGAGCTGAAACCCAAAGATCCAGCTCAGCATGCGTACAAAGACGTCGTAACTTGCGGGCAATGGGGTATTCCTAATTCTCTCCAGGCCGCCGATGGCATCAACGGTGGCATTTGCGACGTTCATTAATTGTTCCCGGCCACGAGCGTCGATGCTTTTATTCTCATATAGCTTGCGAACTTCGCTCGCTCTTGCCTGCCCTAATTGCCTTAATGTTGTCGTTGGCTCCAACCCCAGATTCTCCAAGAGATAGTCTTGGAAGCGCCTTAGATCGTGATGATAAAAATTCCTCAACTGAAAATTGAGTTGCCACGCCATGGCAACTTGATAGCGTATTAAGTTCCGTCCGTGTGTACTCACTAATTGTTCTTCTGGAAGCAGACTCGTAAGGATGTCGGACCAATTGCGGCTGTGGTTAACGATTGCTCCCCATAATTGCCGCGCTTCCCACCAACGGCCAATCGCCTGAGTATTTCTAAAACCTATAAAGATCGAAACCGTGATTCCCATAATGGAGACCACGCTGCCGCTTTGTTGCCAATTTGTAGGCACGGTTTCACTCAAGATCAGAGTGCCGACGACTGCCAGTAGCAGTAGGTCGTAGCGCATGCGCCACAGCAACATCAATAAAACAACGACATAGTCCCGTCGAGCTGTACGCGGTGGCTCTCCGTAGGTCCCAGACTTAATCGTCATGGCGTTTCCAACGATTCGCTTTGACACAATCCCGCGGCCCTTGGCGCTTCACAAGCATGACCCTATTTGCTGATTCCCAGCACTCAGACGTTGATCTTGCTGTGATTGGAGCTGGTCTTGCCGGCACTGGTCTTGCTGCTTCGCTTCGCCAACGTGGTTATGACGGCACAATTCTGCTGTTAGAGGCTGGTCGTGGTCCGGGCGGTCGAGCGGCTTCGCGGCGACGTCGTGATGATTTGCTTTGGCGGCTCGACCATGGAGCACCTTGTTTCAGCTTCAGCCAACCACCGCAGGGTCGTCTCGCTGAATTGTGGAATTCTCTTCTTGAGCAGGGGATTGTCCAGTCCGATCGAGGACTTGTTGTTGGGCTAAGTGAGACGGGTTGCCTTGTTGACCCACCGGATCATCCACTGCTCCAGGGTCCACGTTTTCGTGGTGTGCCAACCATGGCATCCGTGCCGGAGGCTTTGCTGCAGCTTGCAGGTTCAAAAACGCAAGGGGCGTTTGGAGAGCGAATCAGTAGCTTGCGCAGGGAAAATGGATGGTGGTGTCTGTCCGGTCAGCTCCGGGCGCGATCTTTAGTGGTGACTGGCAATCTTCTGGCCCATCCCCGCTCCCTGGCGATGTTGGGTTGGCGCGATGTTCCTTTGCGTTCGGCAGTTCCGTTGAATGTGGATCCCTCCTTGGACGCTGCACTCGAGCAAATTGCTGAGATGCGTGCATCGGTGCGCTGGAATTTGATGCTCGAATTCCCTCGCTGTGCCGACCATCTGCCGAGGCAAATTTGGTTGACATCTGAAGCCCAAGAAAAATTTGGCATCGAACGGATTGTTCTCCATCGTCAGCAGGATCAAAGGCTGGGCTTAGTGGTCCATGGATTAGACGACGGATCCCCGATCACGCCAGCCAGTCAGCCAGGTTTGTTGGTGGAGCAGGAATTACGTCAACGAAGGGCTCTGACTGAACTGTTGCTGCCTTGGCCAGAGTTGGCTGAGGCACTTCCCCTGGCCCGTTCCTTAGGGGTCATGCGCTGGGGCGCGTCACAGCCCCTGGATTACCCCCTCCCCACGTCCCTGCAATGGTGCGAGTCCAGTGCTGTTGGCTTTTGTGGGGATTGGATCGACGGCCCAGGTTTTGGCATGGCTGAAGGTGCTCTTCAAAGTGCGGTTGATCTCGCCGCCCAACTGATTTGAATGAAAACGGATCGCTCAATAATTGATAACAACAATTTCAGAATGGATTGCCAGCACTGGTGAGCAGTTCATTGATGCGTCAAAACAACTCAAAGCGGATTACCCATGCGCCCCGGTTATCGCCCAGTTCGGCTCCATGCCAGCGTGCATGATGACGACCCTTGCATGTGTTTGAGCTGCACTGATTTACGTGGTCGCTTGACATTCAACGCGACACGATCTCAATCACTCTTGATTGGACAAGGCAGCCTGCAAGCTTCGAAGACGTTGTTCGTTGACACCAAGATCTGACTCTCCAAGTCTTGAAACTGAGCGTGCCTGGAGAACAGATCGTTCCGTATCGGCGTAGAGCTCTAGATCGTCAACGAAGCCGAAAATCTGACTGCTTGCCGTGGCATGGAGATAGTCCGCTTGCTGTTCGATGATCTCGGATCGCGGGGTTTGTTTGATGACTTCGGCGAGTTCCTTCAGGCTCCCGATCGGGTCGTTTCGCTCCCACTCGAGTCGGGCGCAATGTGCGGGTGATTCGCATGAACTCAGTTGACCTTGATGGATGCCCAGATCGGTGGGCATCGGCCCGACGAAATGAAACAGAGCCAGAAGGATTGAAAAAACGGTCAAAACCATAGGGAAGGTGTCTCAGTCTTGATTAAGAGTGTGGGAGCCGATGGTCATCGCGCTGAACGCCCAATTTGCTCCGTTCGGCGTACCTTCTCACGTTACGGATCACGATCCGACGATCATGGCGTCAGTCGTGAAGCAACCATGCCCCCCAGCTGGAGTGATCAGTGGTGGCCCGTTGCCTATACGCGCGATCTTGACCCAACCCGTCCCCAGCGATTCACCCTTCTTGAACAAGACCTGGTGTTGTGGTGGGATGCTCCGGGCGAAAGCTGGAGGGCCTTTAAAGATGTGTGCCCTCATCGACTTGTGCCTCTCAGTGAAGGCCGTATCAACGAGTCCGGTCAATTGGAATGTCCTTATCACGGTTGGAGTTTTGATGGACAAGGCACGTGTAAAGCGATTCCTCAAATGGGGGAAGGCGCTCGCTCTGAATCCCAGCGAACAAAATGCGGGAGCTTGCCCACTGCAATAGGCCAGGGCTTGTTGTTTGTCTGGAGCGGCACGGCTTCAGCTGCTGACCCTGCATCGCTTCCTTTGGTTCCCGTTTTGCAGGAGCAGGGAGACGGCTGGGCGGATGGCTGGATTGTGCAGGACACCTTCCGCGATTTGCCGATGGATGCTCTCACCCTCCTTGAAAATGTCTTGGATGTGAGTCATGTCCCTTTCACGCATCACCGCACCGTCGGCAAAAGGGAAAATGCGTCTCCAGTGGAAGCGGTAATCACCCGCGAGGATTCGCAAGGGTTTGAAGCGTTTTGGCAGGAAGGCCCTCGAAAAGGAAAGCTCGGTTCACAGGACACTCACTTTCGAGCTCCCCAACTGATGTGGCATGACCTCACGGCTAAGGGGTTTGCGCGCATTTTGACGGTGGTTTATGCCGTACCGATCAGCCGAGGAAAATGTCGTTTGTTTGCTCGGTTTCCTTTTCAGTTCAAGGCAGCTGCTCCTCGTCTCTTGGTGGGACTGCGACCTCGCTGGTTGCAGCACATCGGCAATCACAAGGTTCTGGAAGACGATCAGGTGTTCCTGCACTGGCAAGAACGGGTCTTTGAAACCGCTGGAGGTAGTGCTGCTGCTGAACAGGCCTTTACCCTCCCCACATCAGCCGATGTGTACGTCAAGGCGCTGCATCGTTGGGTCAACCGCCAAGGAGGTGGACCTTTTGCAGGCCGACCGCTGCCACCGCGGCAGGATGTAGAGGTCTTAATGGACCGATATCACAGTCATACAAAGCATTGTCGCAGCTGTTCGGGTGCTCTGCGCCGCATTCGCTCGCTACGGCCTTGGCTCTGGGGCTTGCTGTGGTTGTCTGCTGTATTGATCGGAGCGGCTCAGTTGAGTTGGCTGTTTTGGTTGGGTATAGGTCTCGCTGCATTGAGCGGTCTTTCTCTCCGACAAACGTCGCGTTGGCAACGTGGATTGCTCGTTGGGGATGGTCAGGCGCCCCGCAATCAGCGAATCTGAGAAAGTCCGCTCAATTACACGATGATCAGCGTCACATCGCCTTGTCCCGAGAGCACGATCCTGGCGCTGGGGTTACGTGATTGGCCGATTTGGGGCTGTGAGATCAGTACATTCCCCTGGACCTATGACCAGCGCGAAACCTGCTTGATCCTGGAGGGGAAGGTGACGGTGACTCCGGATGGCGGCGTGCCCGTCCGCTTTGGGGCGGGAGATCTTGTTGTGTTTCCGAAGGGGATGAGCTGCACCTGGGAGGTCCACCAATTTGTCCGCAAGCATTACCAATTCGGCTAGACGCTTCGATAGAAGCATTCCGAATCAAGCCTTGATTGGTGTTGGAGGAAACTCAGATGTCTGAGTCTGAGCTCCACTGTGGGCTGCAGGGCCTCCAGCCAACGCGTACGAGCTCTCGCCAAAGTTGATCAGCCGTTTGCTGGCTCAAATGGACACGCGTTTTCAACAGGGGAGAGTCACCTGAAAGAGGTCGCCCTGAATCCACGAAGACGTGTGGATCACGGCTCCAACTCCTTTCGTCGGGGTGGAAGCGTTTCGTGTCAGTGGAGTTGGGATCCTGGATCCAGTTTTGGTGTGGCATGTCTTTCGAGGGCTGATGACAGAGTCATGCATCCACGCTTCAGCCTGGAAGGGGGCGTAGGGCGAGCTCGGAGCCAAGAGTCTGCTGCTGGTACAGATGTTCTAGTTGAGTTCTGTGCGTGCGTCAACGCCCATGCCGTTGTTGCTGGCTAAAACTGAATCAGGCTGGCTGGATTCATCGTGGATATTGCTGTTTGGGAAGCGGAGTGTGCATCCGCGTCTCTTCAAAAGGTCAAACGAGTCTTGCTTGAGCCTGGTGCTGACGAACTTGTTTTAGAGGTCCTTTACTGCGGTCTTTGCCACAGCGACCTGTCGATGATCGACAACAGCTGGGGGGTTAGCCAGTACCCGCTCGTTCCTGGCCATGAAGTTGTGGGCCGGGTCGTGTCTATTGGAGCTGGCGTGGACTCAAGCGTGATCGGACAGATCCGTGGGTTGGGTTGGATCAGTGGCAGTTGTTTTCGATGCAATCAATGTCTGGCGGGAACCAGCAATCTTTGTCCGTCCCTGGAGGCGACGATCGTGGGCCGCCAGGGCGGGTTTGCCAGCCATGTCAAAGCGCATCAGGATTGGACCGTTGTTCTGCCGAAAGGGTTGGATCCGGCTGTGGCAGGACCTTTGTTCTGCGGTGGAATCACAGTTTTCGCGCCTCTCCTGGATGAGCAGGTATCGCCGATGGCCCATGTGGCGGTTGTAGGGATCGGTGGACTAGGTCATATGGCGCTGCAGTTCGCTAGAGCCTGGGGCTGTGAGGTGACCGCGCTCACCACGGACCTCAGCAAAGCTGATGAGGCGAGGGGCTTTGGGGCCCACAACGTGATGCTCTTGGAAGAGCTACCCGCATTGCCGGGACGTTTTGATCTTGTGATTAACACCGTGAATCAACCGCTCGACTGGTCTGCCGTGATGGGATCTCTGGCCCCAAGGGGTCGATTGCATCAGCTGGGAGCCGTCTTGCAGCCCATACAAGTTGGTGCTTTCGATTTGATTTCCTTTCGTCGGTCGATCACGGGTAGTCCCACGTCCTCACCAGGGAGTCTTCGGAAAATGATGGAATTCTGCGTGAGGCACGCCATCAAACCCCAGGTGGAGCATCTTCCGTTCGATCAGGTCAATCAAGCGATTGAGCGCTTGCATCGTGGTGATGTGCGCTATCGCTTCGTGCTCGATCAGACGGCCTCATAGATGTATGAATCTGCGCTTGGCTGTCTGGTTGGTGTTGGGGAACCACCCATCATTCAGAACATCCGGAGAAGAAGCGTTCAGTTTTTATGTTCTCTCGCTTGGCCTGCCAAGTCGCAGCTTCAACAGCCCATTTTTTTTTGAACTCTTCGCTATTCCGAGCACTGAGTTTGCAATTTAAATACTCAAATCTTCTGGATCCTGCCGCTCCTCCGATCCAGGATTGGCTTTGAGTCCCGCATTTCTTTTTTACGTGCTTTTTTCGGGCTTTTCTCAAGGACTCTTGTTCTTCAGCATTAATCCTGTTCAGGGCGGTTGAAAAGATGTCGCAACTGGCATGAACTGAGCTGGGTCCTCCCAGCGCAAGCAGCAGCAGAGGAAGGCAAAGACGATGGGTTTTCATGCTGACTGCTGCATTCACAGATGGGTCATCATCGCTCCAGGGCTTTCGAATCTCAGTTCTCAATTCCCGATCGCCATGGCTTGTGATCGTGGCTGGCGGTAAGGAGAGTTCATCCCCTATTGATGTGCTCCCCAAGACAAACCCTTGTGACTTCCTACCTAGTCCGATCAGATTTGAATTGTTGCTGGAGACTTTTCGTTGATCGTCACCTCTAAAAAGATGGTTGATCCCAGCCAGTACCTCGTGACTGATGGTCACATTTACAAACGCATTGAGATGCCAAATTCTTCCTCCAAGCAGTGGAGGCTAGAAGAATTAGATATTGAAGAAGCGATCCGATCGATGATCTCGGATTTTGGATGACGCAGTGATGAGCCTTAATCACGTTGTGGAGACGCATGCCGATTGAGCACTTGGCTATACCTAGACGCGATAGTTGGTTGTTGCCTCATCTTGTGGTGGTGTTGTTGATTGCTAATCATTGATTGATGGGGTTTACCCCGATCTCTCTTCTGCCTTGAGCTTGGGCATGAAATTTTTAGATCAGGAGATCGGATCAGATTTTGATTAAGGTTTAGATCTTCAGCATCGAATTGCGCTGTTAAGGCTCGATCCAACATGAAAGCACCAGAAGCCTTACTCGCTTATCTCCAACAAATCCCTGGCCTGGAATCAGGTTCCAAGCGTTTGGTGTTGCTTTTCACTCAGCTTGGTGATTTCGACTCCATGGAATATGCCCAAGCTCTCGTGCCTGCGCTTTCTCGTTTAGAGCATGTAGGAATCAAGACCTTGGGCATCGCGATCGGTGATCAAGCAGGTGCTGATCGTTTTTGCGTTTTTACTGGATTTCCAAGGTCTCAGCTTCGGGTGGTTTCTGATGCGGACCTGCATCGCAGTGTTGGTCTCTCACCCGGGCTTGAGGTTGCTGGCGGTCCGTGGCCATCCCTCTTGCTGATGTGTGCGGGGATTGGCTCGCCAGGCACTCTTGCTGAAGTCCTGAGGGGATATACGGGAGACCGCAGTGCTCCCCCCCGTTTTGATGACTCTTCTCTGTTTCGCCTGGCCGGGGGAAGCGGATTCCAACGTCCGTTCGAGCTGGCCACGGTTCGTCTTCGCAACATGAATGAAGTGTTGACGAAGTGGGGTACCTATGTACCCAACAACGCTTACATCACGCAGCGAGGCGGCACATTTCTGTTGGACGAGGATGATTCCGTTCTCTATGTCCACCGCGACCAGGGCATCTTGGGCTTCTCGGAGACCATGAATCAGCCACTCTCTTTTCTTGACCCTTGGCTGGAAAGTGAGCACTGAAGTGGATCCAGCTCAGCCGCTTCCCCCTTGGAGACCTCTGTTGTTTGCGGCGCGTAAGCGGGAAGGCCGGTCACCGGGTGGTCGCTGGTTGCAACTTGCAAGCCTTTCCATTGATGGCTACCCGAGGGTGCGAACGCTCGTTTTCCGCGATTGGAGTGCGGCGGCGACGCTGGATCTGCTCACAGATGCCCGCAGTGAGAAATGCTTAGAGATTGAACGAACACCTGAGGTGGAGTTGTGCTGGTTGTTTCGTAAGGCTCGCGAGCAGTTTCGCCTCCGTGGAACGGCAAGACTGATCGCTCCCACCGCGAATGAGGGTGTGGCTTTGGATCAACACTGGAAGCGTCTCCCACCCTCTGGGCGTTCGGTCTGGGCGTGGCCCTCTCCTGGTGATCCATTTGACGCTCAAGGGCCATGGCCTCAGGAGCTGTCAGACGATTCAGGGATGCCAGAGCACTTGCGCCTGCTTCGGATTTCCTTGCACCAAGTGGAGCAGCTCGATTTAAAGCCACACCCTCATTTGCGGCGGTTGTGGACATCTGCAAGGCAATGGCAAGAACAAAGGCTCAATCCTTGAGTCTCCAGAGTGCGAGTCCGCCACCCCGTCCACGGGCCGCCATCCAGCCATCAGGGTTGCGTTCGATCAGAGCAAAAAATGGAGTGCGCTTTTGGTCTGGAGTGGGCAATGCTTTTTTGAGCAACACAATGCCACCAATCCTTAGCGTGAGTGAGTCGAAGTGAAAGGTCAGCAATGGGCGCTTCCCCTTTAACAAACCTGGACCTTGAAATTTGAGTTCAACAGGCCCCAAGTTGACGGCGTTAGAGAGACGCAAATCACTGCAGTTGTCCTCTAAATCTGCTTTGATCTCCAGGCGGGCATCCAGGCTTCTCAGCATCCAACTGCTGAATGGATTGGCTTTCTTGTCTCCCTTCGACCAAACCGTTTGCAGGAGCCAGCACCCCAAGAGATCACTACTCTTGAGGCCAGTGCCTGTAAGGCGCACAGCCTTTTCCCTCGCGTTCAGAATGGCGAAATTCATGAGAGCGTGCAGGAGTAAGGGAATCGTCGCATTGGAAATAAAAAGAATCTAAAGATACGTCTGTTTTTGTGTTGAGTTAGACAATTTTTATGAGGTTTTCAGAGGATGTTCTTTTGATCGTGAATGGAATTCTTAGATGGGTGAATGTTGCTATCGGAACGATTCCTCAAAAATGGTAATCCTCAAATGTATTGGCGAGAGTCAATTCTTTTGTGAAAAAGTTTTGATGCCGTCTGAGGTGTACTTTTTCGAGGCGCCTGATGATGCTCGGCTTGAATTCTGGTTGCTGAATGGCGGCGAGCCCATGCTGCACACCACGGCCGAGGCTCGGGAGTATGCCCTTCTGAGCCCCCACAGGCTCGGTGATCCTTGATCATGCATAGATCCGAACGTGGGCTATGGCCGATCTGCTCGCTGACGCTGTTGCCCTGAGCTGGGAGCAGCTGGATGCTTTGGCTCCTGACCCTGCAGAGCGTTGTGAAGGCCCAGCGAATGCCCAAGCCACATTGCGCTTGTTTGGGCAGTCGGAGTCTCAGGTGAGGGTCACCTTGTTTCGTGATCATCACGCTTGGTGCCCGTATTGCCAGAAGGTATGGCTATGGCTGGAGTTTCGTCGAGTCCCCTATCGGATTCGAAAAGTCACCATGCGCTGCTATGGGCCGAAGGAGCCCTGGTTTACCGCCAAGGTGCCGTCAGGAATGCTTCCTGCGCTTGAGTTGGATGGACGGCTGTTCACAGAAAGTGATCGCATCCTTGAAGCGTTAGAGCATGCCTTTGGCGCCTTGGGCGCAGGGATGCATGACAAACGTGTGCGCCGATTCCGCGATCTCGAGCGTCTTTTGTTTCGTGCTTGGTGCATTTGGCTATGCACACCCAGGCTGAACAACAGGCAGGAGGTTCAAGCGCAAGAACAGTTTCAGACGGTGGCACGTCAAATGGAGGCGGCCCTCATGGCGGGAGGTGGCCATTGGCTTGATCCTGATCGTCCGGGTGGAGCTCATCCTGGAACGGCAGACCTGGTGTTCGTGCCTTACGTGGAGCGGATGAATGCCTCCTTGGCTTACTTCAAGGGCTTTGCACTTCGTCAAGAGCATCCAGGCATCGATCGATGGTTCAACGCTTTGGAGCAGCTGGCGACCTATCGCGGTACCCAGAGTGATGTCCATACCCATGCCCACGACTTGCCACCACAAATGGGTGGTTGTTGGAGCAATGGAAGCCCTGAACAGCAAGCGATGGCGCATGCAGTGGATCAAGGTGCTGGCCTCGCTGAACTCGAAACAAGTTGGTCCACGCAGATCGAAGACGATGGTGTGATGTCTTCGCAAAGGGCTCTGGAGAGGGTGTTGCGCCATCGCTCTGCGCTAATGGCACGCAATCCTCTCGGTGCTGCTTTTGATCAGCCCCTGCGGGCTGCATTGACCTATCTGATGTCTGGCAATCTCTGCCAGCCAAATACTGACACTGCTTACGGTCTGCGCTATTTGAGGGATCGAATTTCGGTGCCGCGAGATATGCCTTTGCAGAGTGCTCGACTGTTAAGGAAGGCCCTTGAATCCACAGCAGCTCTTGATGGTGAGGCTCAGCCAGCCCCGCCAGCTTTTGAGAATCGTTTCGATCAAGATCCAAGGCCATTTTTGAACCCGTGAGGGCTTTCTTTGCGTCCGGTGATCGCGATCCGGCAGGCTGGCAGGTCATGTGAGATCACCATGGCGAGCAGTCAAGAGGCCAAAGAGGGCTCTGGTTTCGGAACCGGCAACGCTGGCGGTAGTAAGCGCAGCCGAAGTAAAAAGCGCAAGCCTGGTCACTCCAACCATGGTCGCGAGCGTCAGCCCTTGGGCCGCGATCCTGATTTTGAAGCGATTTGCGCGAGGCAGGCCCTGGGATTGGTGCTTTCGGGTCGGTTAACAGAGCAGGCGGTGAAGAAGGTGCACAAGGCTCTCGCTGTGCAGCATCACCCTGATAAAGGTGGCGATCCAGACACGATGACGCGTTTGAACAATGCCCGCGATGTTTTGCTCCAGCCTGAGATGTCAGACATCGCGGCGCCGTGACCGAGGGGTTGGATTACAAAAAAATTGGCTCTTTTGCATCCACTTGAAGATTATACATTCACATTCATCGAAAAGGTTATCCAATTAGTAAGACAACTGTCGGCCAAAATTTTTGTAAAAAGAGATTACTTTCTTCACTTAGATAGATATATTAGTATAGCGATAATCGAGCTTGTTTTGCTTTGCGGTCTTTGAGGATTAAGGAATTAAATCGACCGTTGAAATAGTTTTTTATTCAGGTAAAAGTTTTTTTCTGTTTAGTTTATAGAGACAAGTACCAGCGGATCACATCTGCAACTTGGCCTGCAGGTCCATGACCACTAATCAATTCTCCAATGATGGCAGCCATAAAGCCCAACATCGCCACTCTTCCGTTGAGACGCTCAACAAAGCCCAGAGATCCTTGATTCCAGGGGCGTTTCGTCGTTAGGCCTTCACCGAAAGCTTCCAAAGGTTCGTACTGGAAATTTTGAGGTGACAAATGGTCTCCATTGAATCGACATCGATCTTATGCAGAGATCCAGCTTCTTTTCATAGGCTTAGGACACCCTTAGGCCCGAACCCATGGATTCTGTTCGTTTAAAAGCACTTTTTACCAAACCCTATGGACAGTCAGCCCCAACGGAGTCTCAATGGAGAGAGTTATATGACGAGCAGGTTTGCTTTCAGGATCCAACGCAGGAGCGTCAAGGCATTGAGGCTTACATTGCTGCTCAAGATGGGCTGATGAAGCGGTGCGACGATATTTATCTGGTGCCTGGAGCGATTGCCATCAATGAAGAAATTGCTTTCATTGAATGGGAAATGGGCTTAAAGATTAAGGGGATTGAATTTATTTACCCTGGTGTTTCTAGGTTAGAGATTAATGCTGATGGAAAGGTTATTAGCCATAGGGATTATTTTGACTTTATTGGTCCTACTTTTGGCCCTGTCCCAGTTCTTGGTGGTTTTGTCAGATGGCTTTACAAGAGGTTTGTGGATTGATCAGGCCCTTCAAGTCAGCGCAAGAAGCATTGCCTTTGGTTTGCTTCAGCGCGTGGAAGAATTTTGTGGTGAACGGCTTTGGCTGAGCTTCCAAAACATGAGGCTTGTAACGGCTGCACCAAATCCGAGGAAAACAGTGATCAATGCTTCGCTTGACATGTCAATAATTTGATACAAATCTCATTATGGCGTACGCGCCACCCTGGGCGCGAGTAAGTATTTATTCCTAATGACACGCCTTGATGGCGTGTTTCTTCACAAAGCGGCTGGGATTTCATTACGGTGTGTTGAGAAACGTAAACTCAATGCTGAGATCCATTGCGACGAAACCCTTCCTTTCGGATTTCGGGATTTTGATTCTTCGGGTCATTACAGGAACTCTTCTGATCCATCACGGGTACGAGAAGTTAGCCAATATCGAGAATTTCGCAGACGCTTTCGTGCGTCCGCTTCACCTGCCCTTCCCAATTCTTCTCTCTTATATCGCTGCCTTTTCGGAGGTGATTGGTAGTTGGTTGCTGATCACTGGATTTCTGACCCGTTTTGGTGCACTCGCGATCATGGGAACGATCTCAGTGGCCATCTATCACGCCATCATTACTGCTGGATTCAACATCTATTTGTTGGAACTTCTCGGTCTCTACTTCGGTGCAGCCGTGGCGATTCTTGCCATGGGCCCCGGACGTTTTGCTATTGATGAATTAATCGTGCGCCGCTTCAGTCCTGAACTTGAGCGAGAACTGTCTGGTCCGATTGATACGGTTGTATCAGAAGGCGGTGTCGCTTAGGTCTAAGTCAGCTTTATGGAAGGGTGAATCCGGATTGAAGATGCTTGACGTCGAGCATCACCCAGCTCAACCAAATCACCACCCCGATCACTCCTGACACTGCCGCAAACTTCCCTACATTGCGAAGTAGCAGTTCGCTCACACTCATTTCGCGCACGGTTCTGTCCCGATCAGCCTCCATCCTGCTTGATCAGTGTCACAGCAATGAACGTTCCTCTTAATTCCCCCACAGTCAGCCTTCTGATTGTGGGGTTTTTCTTTGTCGTTCTTCAGGTCTGGTGGATTCGGTCGTTGCTGTTTAGAAATTCAGCGCGTCAAAAAGCTCAGCCTTTGAGCACCCAACAGTTTCGAAAAGATTTGGAACGAATATTCAAGAATGAATTCTGAGTCCTTAGGCGGGGTGTTCCCCATGATTGAGGACGTGCCACGTTTGTATTGGTTGGATGGGGTCTCTTCAAATTTGCGAATTGGAGTCAGACCAGATTCCAATCGTGACGGATTGGTCCCGTCGTGAGGGATTTGCCCCAGGCCTTGGGGATATTGAGATTTACCGGCACACGGATCGGCAAGGGTTGTGGATTGCCTGGCTCGATCAGGAGCCGATTGGTTGCATTGCCGGTGTTCGTTACAACCTTGATTATGGATTTATTGGCCTGTATCTCGTTGTTCCGCATCAGAGAGGTCATGGGTATGGACAACAGCTTTGGAGGCATGCTCTCGATCACCTTGCGGATCTCACCTGCATCGGATTGGAGGCAGCCCCAGCTCGAATCTTGGATTATGAGGGATGGGGATTTAAATCATCTTCGTTGACCACCCGTTGGAGCTGCCTTAACAAGGGCATTTCAGAGGGCTCCAGAGGCGATCTCCCACCAGGACTTCATGTTGTGGAGGGCCGCGATGTTCCTTCAGAAGCTGTTCAGCTGTACGACGCTCAGCGAGAGCCAAGTCCTAGGCCCCATTTTCTTGCCGATTGGCTTGGACATCAGTCTGGTCAAGTTCTTGCGCTTCTTGATGACAGCGGCAATTGTCATGGTTTTGGCCGCATTCGTCCATGCCTTTTGCGAGATGGTGAAGGTTGGCGTATCGGCCCTCTCCTCGCCGATTCACCTGGGTTAGCCACCTATCTCATTCGAAAGCTTCAGCAGCGCCACCCAGGAATGTTGTTGATCGATACGCCTGGTTTTAACGCTTCTGCGAATGAGCTTATGGACGCACTGGGTTTTAAGGCTGAGTCGGAAACCATGCGGATGTATCGGGGTGATCTGCCGAAAGTGGCTTTGAACGACGTGTTTGCTCTGGCCTGTTTGGAATTGGGTTGAGTGGTTTGGCTTTATTTCTTAGCCGCGTAGACGACCGCTCCACCTGCAACAAGCGTCAGGGCGCCAGTGGTGATTAGGAAACCAACCAACAGGGTGAAACCAATCAAGGAGCCAAGAAGCGACATCTTGACGCGTAGAAGCTTGGACTTCATCAGCATCACCATCAAGATCACGATGGTGGCTTTAAGACCAGCCACCTTGCCTGCACTGATCAGGAAGAACGGATTAAGAGGAAGCATGTCTTCGCCTACAAGGAGACACCAATTCTGACGAGTTTGATCTCTCATCCGTGAGATCTTCCATCGCGAGCATCAGCCATCGATGATGGATGGCATGTGTGGACGTTTTGCACTCACTGCGGATGCCCGTGAGCTCCCGGAGACGATTCGGGAGCTCATGGGTGATGTGCATCTTTCGCGCTATGCGCCACGGCAACTGATCCGCCCTTCTGAACCCGTGTTGGGATTGCGTCGAGAAGAGTGCAAGACCGAAGCTGCGCTCATGCTTTGGGGCTTGATTCCTTCCTGGGCGAAAGACCCCTCTGCTGGGCCTAGACCCATCAATGCCCGCTCTGAGACCGTCGCCGAGAAAGCGAGTTTTCGAGCAGCCTGGCGCCACCGGCGATGTTTGATTCCAGCGACTGGATTTTTCGAAAAAAACTTCTTTGTACGCCGTCTTGATCAACGTTCCTTTTGGATGGCTGGATTGTGGGAGCGCTGGCTTGGTTCGGATGGGAGTGAACTTGATACCTGCACGATTCTCACCACTGCAGCGAATTCTCTGATTCAGCCGCTGCACGATCGAATGCCTGTGTTGATTCCTGATGGTCTGGAAGAGGCCTGGCTGGCCGTTGCTGATGGGCATGACCTCCGGGCTCTAGAGCCACTCCTGATGGGTTGGGATCCTCAAGGTTGGATGGTGGAACCGATTCAATCGGGCGGGAACGAACCATCTCCATCTCCTTTCCAGGGTTCGCTATTTGACATCCAGTGATCGATCCCCGTTCCTTGCTGTTCAATCTCGAATCCGTTGGTCCCTGAGGCGTCGCATGCTGTTGCGGGGCATGATCCGATTGTCTTTGAGTGAATGGAGAGGGGCGTCTCGATTCTCTGCTCTTGGGTTCAAACTGATGAGCAACATCAAAGCAATCAAGCCCAGCAATATGATCCCAGACCTAATCGGTGAGATCATCTTCAATCCTCCACTGCCGTCACAACATTCTGTTCAAGTGGTAGCAATTCGTCGTCGTCGTTTGCCCGAGTACGAACAGGAGCATTGAACCCACGTGCTCGTGGGTTCTTGACATCAAAAGGGCCTGGAGTTCCTTTGGGAACAGCGAGTCGTAGGGCGAACGGATGGGGCCCAGGGTCTACATCTCCAATGGATCCAACCCGTGTGCGGTTTTGAAGCACTGGCTCACCGCTGCGATCAAGAATGCGTGCATAAACATCCGTATCGACGACAGCCCGTTTGCTGGGATTCTCCACTGTTCCGCTGAGCACGTAGCAGCTGGCTCCCTCAGGACTGGTGATGGTATTGCGAGTATTCCCTTGAGCCTGACTTGGTTGTGCCCCTGGGTCCTTGGCATCGCAGGGAGCTAAGGCCACGTCACTCAACCGCAATTCAGCTGCCAGAACGGGGGTACTGATCAGCAAACACATGGCGATCAGAAGTGAAATAAGAGAGCGCTGAATCATGGCTTGGACGGGGTTCAGACCTGCACCATGCCGCAGCTCAGGCTTCATTGTGCCTTCCTTTCTTCCTTTGGGTTGATTTTTTTGCAGTGAACAGAGAAGTTGAGGCCAGAGGCTTAGGTGTGAAGGATCGACTGTTCGCGAGCGATTGGAAAACATTAATTCGTCTTATTTATGATGCGTTATATTTTTTATTTTCTTTCCATCTTGATTGAATCATTGGCGTTGTCTATTTTGCTGGTGATTACTTAAAGGAAGAGAGATTCGCTTTTGCCATCTTTAGTGCATCCTCGCAAGCCGATCGATCTTCGGAATCAATATCCCCCTGGCTTCCATTTAGTCGTGCTTCCAGGAAGGCAATTTCGTCGATCCAATAGTCTTTACTGTTGTCTGAATCGTTAGTCATCTGTAGTGGGTTGGCTTTCACAGTATTCTCTCTTCATTAGGAGCAATTTGCAAGATGCCATCCTCGGTAACCAGTGATTTCAATTACCAGAGTTGAAACTTTGTTGTATGTGTAGATGATTGGGATAGTTTGTGGCTAAGAGCAACTGCTGCTAGGACTGGTGCAAACACTCCTATAAAAACTGTCTTAGTAAAGAGCTGCCGCAGTTGATTGTTTTTGGAATTGTCATTTCAGAAATACTATTGAGTTAGATCTTTTTGTCCTTTGAATTAGCTGAATGATCGGTTAGGTATCAATGAAATCTGAGGCTCAGAAGGTTAGAGATATCAATTCAGTACCAGTTGAATGGCGCGGCGACTGCTGTCGATGGCCAAGACGATGGCTAATCCTCGTAGACAACGAACCAACACTGACGAATCAAAAAGATCGAGGCGTCTCGCTGACCATTGGGCGGCTAATGCCGCAACGCTGCCCAGCGTGAGTCCCATCCAGGGAATGCCCCTACCTTCGTGCAGAAACTGGAGTGACGCTGCACTTGCTGAGCAAAGCACTGCCACGGTGCTCAGTCGAATCGCCTGATGGATGGGGACTGCAAAAGGCCCACTCATGAGTGGTACGAGCACGAGTCCTCCGCCCAGGCCAAGCATGCCTGCTGTCCAACCCGCGATGCAGCCCACCCCAGCCAGCAGGGGTGCGGATGTTTCTTCTATTTCTGCGTCTTCGACTGTTTCTTCCTCTTCAGCTTCATTTGTCTCAGCTTGTGGCGGCTCTTTGATGGAAAAAGCCAACAACACATACACCGATGTCTGCATTGCTAACAGCATCCATCCAGTGGCAAGGCCACCGAGTCGTCCAAATATCAATGCTGATCCGAAGCCTGCTAACCCAATGGCTAAGGCCGATCGTGTTGGCAGGCTTCCGCTTTGAAGGTGCACGATTGTCCCAGCTAAAGCGGTTGGGACAATCGCAAAGCTGCTAGTGGCGAGGGCCTGATGAGCCGGAAGGTTGAGCCAGAGCAGAACCGGCGCAAAGATAAGACCGCCGCCGATTCCTAACAATCCAGCCAATCCACCCGCTAGGAGTCCGAGGCTGATCAAGATCGGGATATCCCACCAAGGCACCACGGCGTCTGTTTGATTGCTGCCTCAGCATGCTTTGAACGGCTGTCGCAATGGGGTTGATGAGTTCAGATGGTTACTGATTTTGTTGAAAAGTGCCGTGCTATACCACACTTTTGCATCTACCACGGTTATTGTGCTATTACTGGGAAAGGTAGGTGAAAAATGAATCCGGCAAAACAGCATCGCAAGCTTCATAAGCTTTTATCAAGAGCTGAAGTGTGCCTCACGAGAGACGAGGCACAGAAAATTTTAAAGAAGGCTGCCAAAACGCAACGCAAGCTCGAGCAGGGTCCTTCCGCCGTAGGTCTTGAAGATTCTGTAGCCTAGCTTTCAGATTTGTTTGATAATATCAACAATGTACTTTTTGCTAAGAGGAATGTATCAGCTTTAGTGAATAATGAATTTCTGCTGGTGCAAATTCAGACAAGTAAAGTATATTTTCTTGGCTGAGTAGAAGCCTAGAAAAGAGACATCGCTTTAATCTTTGACACTTTTTTGGGATCCAGGCCTTGTAGGTCATTGGCTTCAATAAGATCTCTTTTCATCATTTCTGCGAGAGAAAAGAGGATTGTGTCGTGGTTGAATTCCATTCGACCCTCTATCTCGAACCTCTCCGTACTGAGATAGTCATGAAGTGAGCAAACTGATTCCAGTGAGCTCAGGGATTGACTCTTGTTTTGTATGACACCAATCAAAACAGTCACGGCCCTCTCATTGCCTTTATGGAAGGCTTTTCGAGCAATTTCTGTTTCTGTGGAAGGCCAGTCAACTTGCGTCATGACGTGAATCAAAAGGGGTGGTGTTAGCCGGAGGTGGAGGTTCAGGCCGTCTGACTCAATGGGGATCGTTGGCGCAAACGCGGAAGATCAAACCAGGGGGTGGACGGTGATAGGTGGTGTTCGCGATGATATCCAAAGTGATAGCAAGCTGCGAACGAGAGCCATGGATGAATCGTCAAACTCCTCGGTGTTTGACGATTGGGATTGTTCTTATTGAGGTGGTGGGGAAACCATGTACCTACAAAAAAGAGTTGCAGAGCGCTCAGAATTAAAGGGAGAACACAGAACACAGCAACGGATAAAACTGCTTGTTGATCCGTTGATGGGATCAGGATGATCAGTGTCATCCATTGCGCAACTAAAATCGTGAGTTGTCCGGCATTCATGTACCGGCTCATGAAGTCCCAAAACCATCGCAAAGCGGATTGGTCTGGATGGCTTAGGTAATCAGGGTCTCTCTCGGTTTCAGCCTTGAGGTGGTGAAGATTGTGGTTGCTCTTGCACCAGTGATAACTCAGACCTGCATAAAGAATTAGCGCAGCAGTACCAATGCCATGGTTGAGTTTTGAACTTTTGGGGGCAAGGGTTCCATGCATGGCGTCGTGGCCAATGATAAATAAACCCGTTTGAACAAAAGTTCTCAACAGAACGAGTGGGATGAGTGTTGCAAGCCGCAATGATTCAAGATTCAACGAAAGGCAGCCCACAAGTGTGATACACCAAATCGCTGTGATCATTGCGGCAAACACCAAACCCAGCTCACGCTGCTGAACTGATTCAGCTTTTACCAAGTTTCAAAAGTTCAGCTGGTGATGCGAGGAGGTCGATGGCAACAAAATAGATTTTGTTGTTCTCGTCCAGAAGGAAACGCCAAGCAACATTCATGCCGACTTCTCCTCCAAACCAAGGTGTTTGAACTTGTCCGGTCACTTTGATTTGGTTGAAACCGCCATCTGTAGGTTCGCCATAACCACCCTTAGGCAAAAGCTTTAGGTTCTGACAATCGCGCTTGAAGAATTTGAGAATGGCTTCTGTTCCGACGATCGGTCTTTGGAAGGGGGGTTGAAGAGCGCCATCCGATAAAAATAATTTAATCAATCCATCAAAATCATTGGAATTCAGCAGTTCCATGTAATCGAGAACTGTTTGGTTCAACACACCAGGAATGAAAACCTTTTCGCGAGCTTCTGAAGGTGTTGGAGCAACAATCGGTTCAGAAATAATGGCTGAATCGTCGCTGTCAGGGTCAAAACCCATATCAACTACAAAATTCCGCAAGATGCTGATCTGCTGTCCCTGCTCAACTTTTTTGACTGATTCAAGAACAGCGTTCGCATTGGATGACAACTTATAGCCCTCGGGAATTGGGGCGACTTTCCCCTGATTCATCAGCTCACCGAGTTCGTACCAGAAACCCAATTTCACATTGATCGACCAGAAGGCATAACGCTTTGAAATTGGAGCATCAACTTTTCCAGCCAGGTCGCACATCACGCGGCTTTGCTCGCTGAAGCTCATACTTGTAATTTCATCCAGCGTTGGCTGTGCGATCGCCATACGTGCAGCGCCTGGAGCTGCAACTGTGATCGTGCGCCCCATCTCTAAATAGGCAAACCAAATCAGTGCGAGTTGATCGTCCGCGCTCAACAACTTGTAGCGAGCAGTAATCGCTGGAACAGCATCAGCTGTGCGTGTATCTGGGAATATCTGCGCGGCCTTATCGATCGTGAACATGGAAGTACCGCGCTTGAAGATTCGTGAAGTGTAACACTCTGTGTCGAAGGAGTCGCGCTTTTGGCGTTGATTTGGTAGCGGTTAGGTCATCTGATTGCGAATGATGCTATCCCACAGGCTTGTGGGCAGAAGTCTTTGTATGACTGCAGACTGGGCCCGGTGGCCGCATCGATAACGTGCTTTTGGGGCGCGGGCATCTAAGGCCTTGTGGATGGTCGCAGCAACGACGTCTGCCGGAGATGCCCTTTTGAACCCCTCAACCCAGTTTCCTTGCACTTTCTTCATCATTGGAGCCCATGCGAGATCTCTTTGGGCTTCAGCCATTGATTTGCTAGCGACGGTTTCGAAGCGGGTTGCAATTAAGCCGGGTTCGATAATGACCACTTTGATTCCGAATTGGTGAAGCTCTAGACGCAAGGCATCGCTCAGCGCTTCCAGGGCAAATTTACTTGCCCCATACCAACCGGCTCCAGGGGTAACAAATCGCCCCGCGATCGATGAAAGATTGATGACTCTTCCCTTGCCACGCTTTCTCATTTCCGGCAACACCATTTGGGTGAGTCCGATTAAGCCGAAGACGTTGACCTCAAACAGCTTCTGAGCGGTTTGTATTGGCATGGTTTCTATCGGCCCTACGTCTCCAAAGCCCGCATTGTTCACAAGGGCATCAAGAGTTCCAAATTGTTGATGGATATGCCTCACAACAGATTGCCTTGATTGGCTGTCAGTGATATCGAGAGATAGGACTTCGGCACCTGACGCACGAAGATCGTTCATTGATTCTGTGTTTCGTGCTGCAGCGATGACCTTCCAGCCTTGAACCAGAAGGAGCTGAGCGGTGGCTTTGCCAATCCCGCTCGATGCCCCAGTGATCAAAACAGTCCGTTGAGGCTTGGACATCCGGGACTGATGTGGAAGAGTGCGCTAAGGCTGACAGCGATGACATGAAACAGCTTCCAGGTCGCACGCGTCCTCGTTGGCAGCAGCAACTCATTTCTGGTCTTGTTGTTGGCTTGGGATTGGTAGTGATGGCGGCGTTGCTACCCATCGTGTTGCCGATCATGCTGATCGCTGGCTTGCTGGCCGCGCTAGCCCTGATCCCGATCCTGCGTCAATTGCGCAATGAACTCGAGCAACTGGATCAAGTTCAGAGGAAATCTTCCGAACGCATTCCTATGGATGTGACTCCTTGGCAGCGAAAAATGTGGGATCGATGGAAATCGTCGTTGAATCGAAACCTATAGGGCGCTGCCGTCGTCAGGAGTTCGCACGACGGAAATAGTACGGGCTCCGAATTCATCCAGAGCTGCAGCCCATGCCGCTGCATGGTCTGAGGCAAACACTGTGATGGAGCCGACACTCTCACCAGTGAGTTTGAAGAAAACGGTGAATCGCTGGGACATCGCTCTCCAGTCGATACCAAGATCACTGTGGCATTTTGAGCACGATCATCGACTGATTACCGTGCATTTTCGCTAGAGAAGGGTCAGAAAAGTTTTAGCGGACAACATTTCCTATGCAGACCCCATCTCAGATGCGTTCGGTGACCCCAGGAGGGCCTGAAGGAGGACTGGTCGCGATCCTTGGTCTCGTCTTAGCCGCTCTGCTGTTGCTTTCTCAGGCTTTATTTGTGGTGCCAGCTGGTGAAGTTGCTGTTGTGACAACACTTGGCAAGGTCAGTGGTGCGTCACGCCAACCTGGTTTGAATACCAAACTCCCCCTGGTGCAGCAGGTTTGGCCCTTCAGTATTCGCACCCAGGTTCGACCTGAAAATTTTGCGACCCTTACCAAGGATTTGCAGGTGATTGAGGCTACGGCCACGATCAAATATGCATTGCGTGCTGATCAAGCTGGTCGGGCTTACAGCACGATCGCAAGCAGTGATCGTGATATTTATCCCCGTATCATTCAGCCTTCTTTGCTGAAAGCACTTAAATCTGTGTTTTCTCAATATGAATTGGTCACAATCGCATCTGAGTGGAATGACATCTCAACTCTTGTTGAAGAAACGGTTGCAGATGAACTTCAACAATTTGATTATGTACAGGTTCTCGGGCTTGATCTCACAGGACTAGAAATTGCCGAAGAGTATCGAGCAGCGATTGAGCAGAAACAAATTGCTGAGCAGCAACTTCTCAGAGCTCAAACCGAGGTGAAAATTGCTGAGCAAGAGGCTTTGCGCTACGACACTTTGAACAAAAGTCTTGATGATCGAGTGTTGTACAAATTATTTCTAGACAAGTGGGACGGCATGACCCAAGTTGTTCCTGGTTTGCCAGGAACCAACGGTGGTATGCCTTCCGTGATCGTTGGATCAAAGAAGTAAGGGTTCCATAGTCCTCAAATCAATTCTAAGCTGATGGGTGCATGTTTTTGCAACCATCAGCTGGATCCAACTTTATTTCTGCGTTGATGTATTCTTAGTATTGTTTGAAACGCCAATCCTTGAGCCGAGGGCTCATTGTTTTTTGGAATTGGTGTGGTTATGTATAGGGAATTGAACCCTTGTGGATTCCATGAGCATTCTCAACAGGTTGATTTAGCGTGATATCGCTGATTTCAGAACCAGCTCTTGTGAGGTGAGTGAGTGAATCGTCGTGTAATTAGGGGGCTTTTTGTGGTGTTGCTCTTGGGTTTGATCACCCATTGCGCATCCAAAACCCAAGTGCGTGTTCGCTATCGGGTCGTTCCACAACGGTCGCCAGAACGGTTTCAGCCCCCGAAGCAAAGTCCCTCGCCACGTGGGCTTTTGCTTTGAAAAATCAAGCCATTGTTAAGGCATAAGCCTGAGTTTGTTTGTGTTTGGAACTATTCGATCATGCCGAACACGAAATTGTGTTAATCCAATTCATCATCAAGAAAGCGGCTTGAGCGAACTTTTCTTCACTAGCTGTTTGTATTGACCTGATCTTTTGCTTGACATGCATTGAGCTGTGTAACAGCAAGCTCACCTTATCCACGAACGGACGTTCAAGTCACTTAGAAGAGTTTCGTCCTGATAGTGAGCAGCATCCATGCAGAATTGCTTCAGCAGGGACCTTGCACGTTCACTCGTGGTCATGCTCTTAGAGATGCAAGCAGAGCTTCGCGAATTCTCTTATCAAATGGATCTTGAAGAACAGCGCTATCAAAAGGCTCAGGCTCGATCTGGATCCACAGTCAGTCCCTTGAGTGCTAGAGCGAGCTGACGGGCTGCAAGCAACCCTGGATATAAAAACCTAGCTCTCTTGCTATCTCGGAAGAGTCCATTCAGCAATACCAAAAGTGGATCGCTTGGTTTGAGTTGGCTGCAGAGAACAGAAATTGCTTCGCTTCCGTGCCAAATCCGATCTCCGTCCATCAATACGGCTCCTTCGCTCAAATCGAATCCCCGCTGGCGTAAATCGTTGCGGAGTCCATGTTCAAGCCTTCCATCCCGGATCAGGAGATCTGGAATGCCTCCTTTCAGTTCGCTTTGCAAGGCAAATGCTTTGCAGAAAGGACAGCCACCGTCGTAGACCAGCGTTTTCAGCAACCCCTCCAACCGTTCGTTCGGTAAGTTGATGTGATTGACAGTAATTTAGATGGCAGACAAGGAGCTACTCAAAGAAGTCGGACAGGAGTTGTGGGGGTCAGTCAAGAAGCTGCGTCCGGGTTTGCCTCGTGAATCTCGATTGGAGCTCACCCTCAAGGCACTGATGGTGATTGGTGATCTTTCCGACCAGGTTCAGGCTGCGGTTGTTGTGGGTCTCATTGCCGAGCAAGAACCGCCTGAGAATGAACCTCAGGGCAAAGATGTCACAACCAGTCCTGACAACGAGCCTGAGGTGGAGCAGACACCTGATGGTCGTCGAGTGGTGCGTCGTCGATCACGTGCTGCCGGTTGATCAAGGAAGGGATTGTTCGATGAGCAGGTGTTGATCGACTCATTGAGTCCTGCTCAGATCTTGGATCGGCCTACAAACGAACTTTTTGCTTCTCCCATATGCACTGCAGGACCTCATTCTGCAGTGCATTTCAGTGCAAGTTGGGTGGGTTAGTTCAGTAAAGCCTTGCCTCGGCTATGAATGTTGCGGGCGTACTCCGTCCATGTGCCTTGGCCCCAATAACGAAAGCAGCTTGTTTCCAGTAGAAGCAGATGCAGCAGTGCTTTTTGGTACCTCTCATCTGTCGTGAATGATGGATTTTCTGCCGTTTGCTGGTCGAAACGTTGATGAAAGGCTGCGCTGAGTTGGTTCATCGGTTCCAACACGTTGTCGTACCCCTCAACCCAACTGAGGTTGTTGGTCCATGAGGCTCCCTCCATCGAGAAGCCACTATTACTGGCTTTGAGTTCATCGATTGCTGCTTTGACAGTCTCACGATTTGAACCACGTCCCACCTGCTGCCATAGCCGGTGCTGCTGTACTGCCTGTACTTCGGGGAAATCGGTGGTCGTTACTCCTGCCTGCTCGAGAAGCTCAAGCCATTCGCTTCCGTTGATTGCCACCGTTTGGGCTTGCCCCTCTCCCACCGGGTTCTGATTGCACGCTTTGCGGTGCGCTTGAAGAAACGCCTCTGGGAATTCATTCATCATCACTCCCCCGTTTTCGCCATCCGCGATTTGCGTTACCACTGATGGAATATGCCTGCGTCCAAGCGGTTGTTGCCCCAGGGTGAGCGCCTCGTAATAGGGCTGCATTTGGCCCACCAGTTTGGTGTCAGAGCCTTGTGTCTTGATTAAAACAGTGATCCGTGCTGTGTCTCCTGTTGAGCTCCGTGCGACCAGTTGATTGGGGAGGTACCTCTGTGCATGGGTCAGAGGTGAGCCATCCGGGTTTTCTACACTGTGTTCTTGAACCATCAACCAGCTGTAACCACAATCATTGAGAGCCTGGATGAAGGCATGAAGGGTATCTGGGTGGTTTGGAAGATGCATTTCGGGGGGTGAAAACCCTTTCACCCGTTTGAGTGCTTCCTCCCCGAAAAGATCAACAAACTGGTGTTGCCAGGCACTGATCTGAAGCTTGAGATCGGGAATCGGTGTGGATGGAGCTACCGCATGGCTCCAGAACGTACCTAGCCATTCCACATGGCGTTGCATGTCTGGATCACAGGCGAGATAGCGCAGTGCGCGTGTGATGTCTTCTCGACCCATCTGGTGAACTCCCCAGAGGAGGTTGCCCGAATAATCGAGCATGATCCGTGGATTGCATCCTTCGCTGATCAGTTGCGGAATGAGATCAGCCATCCGTCGATAGCACTGAGCGAAGGGTTCCGCGTTGTGATTGTCACCCTCTCCCTGGTTCTCAACCATGTATTGCAGATGGGAAACCAGTTCTCCACTTTTGCCGGCCGGGATCGTTGGCTGATGCATGTGTAGAGCACAAGCGAACGCTGAGCTGATCCCCTCAAGCTTCAGATTTGTGTGCTCTATCCAGACAGGCTCGCGATTCTGCAAAAGGGAATGCAGATCGGCTTCTCGGCCGGCGATCGCTGGAGATTGGTGTTGGGTCATGACTTGATTCGTACTCCATCGCGGCTTGGACGTCATCTGACGATCGATTCAGCAGCTCATTCCGGTTCTTGGGTTTCGCTTGCATGGGGTCCCGTTGTGGTCTCATTTCGTGATTCACTAACGGAGAAAAAGGGCATGGGATATCTGTTTTGAGCGCTCTCCAGTCCTTTTTGGAGCACTTGCAACGCGATGGTCGTTTGCAAAGCCGCGTCCAGTCAGCAATGACAGCCGCTGAGGTTGCGATGATCGCTCAGGAGCTCGGCTACCCCGTGTCTGGAAGCGAGTTGCTGTTGCTATCTGGCAAGTCACTGACAGGGATGCGAGTTCTTCGTATCGATCATCCTGGTGAATACCCACACCGTTACTGATTGAAGCTGCTGAGTTCAAACACTGATGTGTCTGAGAAATGGCATGCGCCATAACGAAAGAGCCCAATGGGAAGGGCTCAGATCAAGTTCGATGAATGCGTCTCGTGGGCCGTGGCCGGGGGGGCACGGCCTTTTTATTGGTCTGTTGCATCCAGGTTGGATGAGTTCTGTTCGCTGTCTGTTATGCCTTTGAATGTGCTGAAAGCTTGAAAAATCGCGGTTATTTGTGTTTATCACCACATGAATCATCCGTGATCCCGAAGACTTCTGATCGATGTGCGTGGTTTTCACCGTGTTTGGCAGGTTGGGTGCATAAATTGAGGACATACGAAATGCCATTGATGTACAGAATTCAAGAGCTGAGCTCTTCCGGCTGGACCGATCATGCAGCCAGAGCAACCGAAATCGAGGCCTTTTGGGCTGCTCATGCCCTCAGCCAGCAGGAAGGACAATCTGCGAGAGTCCTCAACCCTTTGGATGAGATGGTTTGCATCATGAACCGCTCTGGATCGACTGCGATTCAAACTGATCACGAATTGGTGGCTTAACCGATGGCTTATTTCAGTCACTACAAACATTTCACGATTCGCTACAAGATGTCTGATGGCAGCAAGCAGGAGGCCTGTTTCTATGCATCTGATGCTTGGGAGGCTCGCATCCTTGCTATGGAGTTTTACGAGCACATTCGTCGATGGCCCAACAGCATCGATCTGATCCACGAAGTGGGTTGTCGCTTCTGATCATCAGCTGCCGAATCTTCCATTAAGTCAAGAAATTGCAAATAATGGGGTCAGAGGCATGAACTGGCTCCAAAATTGGCTTCATGACTTTGACTCACTGTCCACTCTGTATCGGCTTAGCGCTGCTCTCAGCGATTCGAACCACGGCTCATATCGTGATGATTGCTCAGCTCGAGCGTCGCAGTGCAGAGAAGTTTGAGCATCCAGCAAGCCTGCTTGGAACCGTTTTTCAACTCTGAATTTGGTGAGGGGCTGAGCTCATCCCTGTGAAAATGAAAAACGGATCACATCCTCTTGATCAATAGTCTTGCTGGCAGCGGTAGCTCATTGTCTCTTAATCACGCTGACCACAAACGCTGGGCCTTGATGTGATGAGGCAGGCATCACGATGGAGGGCTCAACGCTCTTGAGTGAAATCAAGGCTGCTACTGCATTGAACGAAAAGAGAACTTTGTGAGAAAGATCTTAAAAACGAAACTGAAATGTCCTTGGAGCCACAGCAGAAAATTTAGTGTTGGAAAGCGATGACCATTGCTGGATCACTTATTTGCAATCACCCAAGCAGTGGCAACGCGTTGCTTTAAGTAGAGATCTGCAAGATGTTTGGCAAGCTCTTTCAGTTCCGCTACGTCAGTTGAGGAGTCGATTTGACGCTTGATTGCCTCTGTTTCGAATTGCTGGGCAAGAGTGGCTTGCATGGAATTGCCTGTTGATCTAGCAATCTTAAAAACTCTTCATTAGGACCGTGGGCCACGGTTGGCCGAGCGAGGCGCCAGGATGTAACGAAATCGTTACAAACCCCATGACTGTTGGCGAACTCGTGCTCGAAACCCTCTCCACTGGGGTAATTACGGAAGATGAGGTCACTTGGTTGACTGATCATCTGCAGACATTTTCGCGGCCTGAAGAAGCAGCTGCCATTCGCTTGGGTCGTCTCATGGATGACGGTCAAGTTAATCTCGGGTGCCGGGTCTCGAAGCGCTGGCTACATCATCGTGAGGTCCTAGTGGACTGGATTGAACCTCTCGGACGTCACAGCTGATCACGATTTGGCTTGGCGAATCGAATGCCTCTATTCACTGGGATGACTAATGCATCCAGATTTTAAAGTGCATAGATCAATCGCTCATTCCTGTCAGATCGGCATGAATTTTCTTCGGTCAAGCTAATTATTTCATGAATTGCGTAGGGGCAAGTTTTCACTTTTGCAATGGTCTTGACAACTTTTATCTTGCATAAATATCTTACCCTCCCATTCATTCGAGATTGATTGCGCCTAACTTAAATCTTGTATTCTACGAAAGATGTTCAAGATTTGATCACGATCTCCATCGTCGAGATGCGTCGTTATGATTTTTGTGCGGAATCCATTTGTTTCGCGCTAATCAGAGCAAGGCACGATTAGGAGTTTTTGCTTACTTCTTGAAACATCTTGATTGTTTTTCATTACTACACCTAGTTGAAAATTGATCCCGTCTTTAGTATATTGATAACGTATATGGGAAGAATATGCTTAAACGATTACGCCCAGCAAATAGGATGGAGTTATTGGTAGGAATAGGCTTCTCTTTGGTTGGGTTCTCCGTTGGTTCACTTTTAATTGGACACACCTTAAACAGTGAGATTCAGCTGGATTCCCCCAAGGAAGTGAGTAATCCTGAGTCTAAGCCTTACTTGAGTGAATTATCTCCTGATAGTGAGTATCCCAATGTCTCTAACCCTCAAGCAGCAGATATAAAACAATTAGAAAATACAGATCAACCATCCGGCTCTTCTGCAGTCAAGACATTCAAAAGTTTGTCGAAAGAACAGAAGAATTGCGTTATTTGGAAGAACGCACATCCTGAAGCTGCTTATAAGCTAAAGCAGGGTGATGCATGTTATTGATCCATGGACCTATGACCTGGGTGGGAGGTCATGACTTTGTTCTTCTCTTATAACTGTCGCTATGTTACAAGCTTGGTCTAAGTGGAAGTCTGTTCAGTTGTATGGACGCTCATACATCTGTTAGCTCACTCGCTGTTCCTTAGATCTAAGCATTTCATAGGCTTTCCATAACCCAACAACCTCTGAGCATGTGAATTCCTTGTCACACACTCGATATTTCCCATTCCCAACGGCATCGATTGTTGAACCCTTGGATGTTGCGCAGATTCTGCTGAGAAAGGCCACTGGATTGACTCAGTTATCCATGGTCTAGGTCAGCATCTGGGCATTGCGTCCGTTTTGTGTCCGTTCCTTTTCAGATCGAAATAGATTTTTGCAGAGAATAAAGACTTGTTGCATTGTCTGGTCTTTTGATGACGTTACGTTTTCGTTGCTAACACTAACCAGATCTCTTGTGATTGTTTGATATGGCTTGAGTATTGCTGCCGCACCTTCCAGATACCTTTTTTAGTGTATTAATCTTTTTGTCTTATTTGACACAAGCTGAGTTGGCTTTATTATCTTCACTGGTGCTTGTTGTATGCAATCTCATTCTATTGGTTATTCCTTACGGTTTCCTCCGATCCATTGGATGTGTGATGCCAATTCGCACACCTCAGCATATTGCTACTTAATATGGTAAAAAGACTGTTCGCAATGAAAGCAATTTTTAACGGTAGCATTCTGGCCATAAGCGATGATATCGTTTATGTGGATGGAAATGCTTATTTCCCTCGTGATGCCCTGCATCTCCAATACTTTCGCGACTCTAGACATACATCGGTGTGTGGTTGGAAGGGTACAGCACGCTACTGGGACTTGATTGTTGACGATCAGATTATTACGAATGTGGCATGGAGTTATGAGACACCAAAGCCTGATGCAGAAGCCATTCGTTATCGGGTTGCTTTCTATTCCGGAAAGGGTGTCGTTGTCTCTTGATGGTTTAGACGCGAGTTTCGTTTGAGTACGTCCAATAGCCCCTTATGCTTTGTGTCTAACTTGCGTTGAACTTTGTTTAGAGTGAGACTTCCTTGGGTTCATAATAGTATTTGATTGATCGACTTACTCCTTGCTGTTTTGCGTTAATTGTCATTGGCCTATTAATGACCTAGAGTGATTCTTTGTTTGCATTGTATTTATATGGAAAATGACTCTTTTGAAACCATGCGTTCGAGTGCAAAAAAGCTAAATCCGATTGTTCCTTTGTATCACATCGTTCGGGACGATTTTCAGGAAGATCCGATCACCAAGATGCAATTTGTTTGTTACGATGATGCCTATGATGAACTAGAGCGCTTTTATGGAGATTTATGCTGCTCTGACGAGAGAATAGAGTATTCAATTGTGCCAATTTGATTGCTTCTTCTGGTTGTATTATTTGGCCTTGATTAAGTTAATTGCGTTTTTGTCGAGATGATCAATGGTTGATAGCACTTATATGTTTTTTCTGGTCATCAATTGATATTGCTTCGGTATCGCGACTTAGCGATGTTTTGAATTTTGCTGCTGAATATGTATGTGTCGTGTTATCTCAGCACACCAACGGTTTTATTAGCTATTGCCCGTTTTCATAGCTTTACACAATGTAGTCACAATCTTGAGTAAATCGATACTCATGCTCATTTGGTGTATGTCGTTACTATGATCTGCGCATCACATCTCAATGTGGTGTAAAAGGCCGGGTGATGGGGATTGCTTGGTAGATGACCGCTCTTGTATTGAGCGGTTTTTTTGTACCTACTCAACCTGCCGTATTGGATTTGTTCAATGGTGACTTTCTCTTGTCCATAATTTTCCAGATTGACTTGCCCCCGTTTGCTCGTATATCTTTCATCCTGTTATATAAGGGGCTATTTTAATGCTACCTAGTTTTTTGTTAGGTCTAATTTGCTTGATATGTGCTTGCTAATTTGTTGGGATGTTTCATTGACTTAGATTTTTTCAAATTCTTCCTATAGTTGATTCAATCTTGTTCTCTTTATGACTCCAACAAAAATTTTACTTGTAATCGTTATTATTGCCTTTCTTGGCTTTGCGATTTTGGCGTTTCAGCTAACTCGTGGAGTTAGCGATTTAGACTCCTCTTCTGAGCTTCAAGAGGCTATGCCGGCCTTGCCGTAATGATTTTTAGAAATAGTTGTTAGTGATTTGAAAATAGTTGCTTTTTGCATGCATCCAGTGTGATTGTATACCTCACATTGTGCTTGTCGTCCACAACCCTATAAATTTTCCCTGTGGCCATACATTTTGTCCGAGCATCTACAAATGCTTTGAACTCGGTTTCTCTGGTCACCTCAGGTGTCCAGCTCTCCTCGGACAAGTGTTCAATCGTGTACATCAAGACATGAGCGTTATCGATATTTTGGCCTCGATCGGGGCAAACGTGTGGGATCTACTGAATAACCTTGGGATCAGAAAGACTTTTTACTTGTTCCGACGCATTTCTGTATTTTTTATTTAGTTTCGCTTTAATCGCCATGGGCTTATGAGAAGAGTTTGAATGATCCGCCGAGCACTGCTGATGAGATTATTTTGGAATTTCTATTGGTTCAAGGCACTGGGTTTGGCGGTCAATGGCTTGTGCCTGACTCATTTTGCTGAGCAGCTTATGGATGTCATGGGTAGAGAGTTCTCCATTTGACGCCCACTTCATCGACGACAATTCGTATTTTTGAAGAGGTGCGGACATCGACCAATTAATTAGGTATTTGAGCTTACGTTGGATCTTGAAATCAGAACAGGCTCATCCTTCAGTTTGCCCTTCAGAAATTCTGTAATTCGTTGTTCCCGTCCGCGTGCCCCCCTGAGTCGCTGGTTTCAGGGTGCGGGAGGCTCTGTTGTTAGCTGTGTGACTCAGATCTGCTGAATGCCCTGTTCAGTGTTGCATCTGAACTCTTTCCTGCTTGAGCATTGCGCAACGGCGGCCCAGAGGAGCATGATAAAGAAAATATGTAGTTATTCCGCTGTGAACCACGGACCCTGTTGCCCCATTCATCAATCCACTCTCGATTCACCTGACTATTGGACCGATCCAGCCTTGATGTCATCTGCGGCACCTGCCTCTTCCACGGAATGGCGCCGTTGGGAACTCGAGAGTCGGAATCGTCACGCCAAGTGGGCGACTCGTCATGGCCAATGACAGACGACACCCGGCCATTGCTTTCATGGGTTGATTAAGCTTTCCCCCTTTTCTTCCTATGGTTTTCAAGGGAAATACTTCTGTAATTTTACTTGGTTGTTAATAATAGATGCGCTGAAAGGTCCTGCTGTTACACGGTTTTGTTCGCTAGGTGTGCTTTTTAATCAAGGTTCTATTGTTTTGTCCAGAGAATGTTGCATTGGCTGAGCGTTTAGCCACTCTTGATGCATTCGTTCCAGTTGTGTCCTTTCAGCATTGTTGTCCATCTTTTGGGGATTGCTTAGATGAGCTTGAACGTTGCTGGTCGAGATGTATCTCAGTTTTAGGTTGATGACCTAACTGGCTCCGACCAGTCAGCTGTTGCTGTCCGTAAGGCAGACTGGGCTTAGGTCAAGGATTCAAACATGGCAACAGCAGAAGAGAAGCGCACCATTACGAAGAAGCGCCTTCAGGAACTGCGCAATTTGTGCCGAGAGCACTACAACGTTCTCATTGAGGAGGGCACCATGCCAGATGCTGCCGATGTTCGCGTGACGAATCAAAAGCTTGAGGAACTTATGGAACTTCTTGATGGCAAAATTAAATGGGATAATGCCTGATTCTTTTGCTTGATTGTGTTTAAATCTAGTGTCTTACTTGGCTGTAATTAAGAATCATCGTTATAAGTAAATTGTTTTTCGTTTGATTAATCTTCTGATTTGTAGGATCCGATCATCTTGCTGCTGATCTTGTCCTATCGTTTTCAATATATATGCAAAGAGAGGCTTCGTGAGCCTCTTTTTTTGATGTTTTGTTTGCAATAATCATTCTTCGGTGTCTTCCGCACCTTCAGGGATGAGACGAATTTGCTTTCGACCTAACTTGATAGTGAAATTATCGCCTGGGTTGAGCTCAAGCATTGCTGTATAGGCTTTCCCGATCAACAGATTTCCATTGCCTTGAACTTTGGCGATGTAGCTCAGTTTGCGTCCACCTTTGCCAATTCCCCCTGCTCCGCCACCGAGATCAATGCCTTTCGCGTTCAGGAGTGCTTCATAAAAGGCTGTGAAATTTACTCGATCACTTCCATCTTTCTTTTGTGAAACGTAGCCGCACTGAGTGGCTAAATCGGTTTTGGACACATCGCCAAGATCTTTAACCTTGGCGAGAAGATCAACACCAGTAAGCATTTGGGTAAAGCCTGAATAAACCATTACTAACAGCTCCTCCTCATCTACGTCAACTATTTTGACCGAGTTTCTTTTCTTTTGTGTATTTTATTTTCGGCTCTTGTTGTGTTGATGAAGTTGTTTTTCCACTTGGTTGTTTTCTACGGATTTTGACTGCTCGAGCTGCAGTATCCAGTGTTGTGTTGGCAGTTTTTCTTGGCTTCTTTTCTGTTCTGAGTTCAAGCGTTGTCGCTGTTGTTGTTTAGGTCCTTATGCCTCTGGGCTCTTCTGTATTCAGCTTGTTCTATCCATGCCACTGATGTGTTGGCTTCCGGGTTGTGTGTTCAAAGCGATCGGGTGGAACAGGGATGCATGAGGATCCAGCTGTTTCTGGTCTCAGCTTGGTTACCCAGCTGCATGCAATTGGGATAAAACCCTTGCGGCCAGCCCTCGTGAGATCCTTCGTTCGATCAATAAATTGCAAACCCAATTGAACAGGGGGGGATTGGCTGGGTTCGAGTTCAGCCGGCTTTGCAAGAGCATCAGCTCTTGCTTTGTTTTGATCCCTCGTAAGGCATCAATCAGCATGTCTTCCCCTGTTTGGGCTTCAATTGTGCGTTGAGCTGTGCTTGTCATCTGCCAAAGGCCTATGTCCCTTTGTTCTGGCACGTCTTGACTTGAATTTGCAACCCTTGTTTCACTGCTCAATCAACTGCTTTTATGTCTTCGCTTTTGAATTGAGCTTTCAAAGCAGCTTTTCCAGTCCTTGCAGGCTTTTTGGGGATTTAGCTGCCAGGCTTCCTGGCTCTTATTGTTGCGCTTTTCCCTACTGTTCCGCCAGCTTTTCCAGGGAGTTAGCTGTTCGATACAACTGGTGTGAAGCCTGCGGGCTGATCCCGTCAATGGAACTCGCTGAATAGATGCTCCCGTCCCAGGCCAGATATTGGATGCCTTTGTCTTCGCTCCACATCCAACCGAGCACATTAATGAAAGCACTGCCGTCTCTGATGGCGTGGACGTTGGAGAAGGCTTGAAATTCGCTAGGAATGTTCATTGCGATTCTGATTATTGTCATGCTCGTTGTTTGCAGCTTGGCAACGGATGCCTTGTCGGACCACATCAGTTGCAAGCTGTCTTATCCCCTCCCTCAACGATTTCTTTTCCATCGCAGCATGTTGATCCAGATTGCAAACAGGGTCCCAACGGGGATCACGATCACCAGGAGCTGACCGATCACCAATTGTCGTACTTCTGGATCCATAGATTCTGTTCCTTGGGGTTAGCTCCTTGCCATTAGTCAGTGCGATGGGCTGGAACGATCGTCATTCCGATCGGAGCTATGGCAATGAGAGCAAGTTTGATGTGCTGAATTCCGAAGGGGATTCCAATGATGGAGACGAAGCAGGCGAGTGCTGAGGTGAGATGGCCAATCGCCAGCCACCAGCCAGCCACTAAAAACCAAATCACATTTCCGATCAGACCCATCGGACCGGTGCCTAGATCAACACGTCCGCTTAGGTCGAGACGGTTGATGGCTTCAAAACCAAAAGGCCACAGAGCAAATCTCCCAATCACAAAACATGATCGGCTCCATGGCAGACCCACGATGCTGATGGCAGAGACAAGTCCCGCCAGCCACCAGCCCAAGGCCATAGGCAGGCCGCCTAAGACGACCCAAAGAATATTGAGAATGGATCTGAACATGAACTCATTCTTACCAAATTCCAGGGATCAATCGAAAACTTGTTGATTTGTAATCTGAAAAGTCCTGATATTTGCTTCTCATTAATGCTTCTTTGGCTCGAATACGCTGAACATATAAGACGAGAATCGAGAGTGGTACTAGAAATGCCCATAGGGACCCTGCTACCACGCTGAAACTTAAGTAGCGCATTAAATCACCCGTGTAATTAACATGCCGTACTCCACTCCAGATCCCCGTGCGAACTAACCCGGCCCCACTGGCTTTAGCTGTTGTTTTCTGGATGTCGGCGGCGGTATTGATCAGGCTGCCAAAGTAAAAAAGTGGGATTGCTGTTGCAGTAGCTGCGATAGATAATTCCGTTGGATTGGTGAAGGCCAAGAATGCTGGAAGTGAATAAAAGACACCCACGATCAACAAAGCGCCTATGAAGCCAACTGCATCTACTTTTTCTGTGAAAATCTGCTTGCAACGATCAGGATAAATTTTTTGCTCGAGTAACCACCATACGCAATAACTGATGTGCATGCACGCGTAAAGAATCTGCCTTTGCCCATTAATGCCAAACAGTGCAATTAAAACTGCAATGACTGCAATTGTGAGCACTTTTGCCCAATTAATCGCCGTTAGTTGTGTTGTCATCATTGAATGAAAAATTATTTCCTTAATAGTCTGAATACAACTAAAGCCGTGCAAATTGCGAGTATCCACCAAATCCAGGTTGCACTTGTTAGAACCGCTATCGCGATGCCTATGACCAAGAAGATCAAAAAATGATTGAGGGTCATGGGCTCGAGAGATGGTTCCTCATTCTGAATGCGACCTAGCCCCGCTTCAATCCGTGATCGATACTTCAGGTTGGTCTTGGCTTGGGAAGCGGACAACCAGCAGGTCTTCACCTGTGATCGAACCGTTGGCGTCAAGGAGTTCTGGATGGGTGGTCAACAAACCTGTGCGGTCTTTTCGGCGAGTTGTATTCGCAGGGCCGGAGCTCAAGCGCATCATCCGAAAGGCTTGAACCAACAGGAAGACAAAAACGGATCCGTAGACCAAGGGGAAAAGCATTGAAAGCATGAAACAAACCCTATTGTTACGAAACGTTAACGGGTTTGTTGCTGCTTCGCGTCTGTGAATCAGCTGGAAACTGGAAGTTTCAGTGGTGTTGCGCATGCTTTGGGCCAGCTTGTGGTCATGACGATCTCCCTTCAACTGGCTGTGGCTCGATGCACCGCTCGCGGTTTGATCAATGGAACTGCTGCTGCCGACTACAGCGAGGTCATCAGCCTTCACCGAATGATGCAGCTTGAGGGTGAAACAGTTCTGGCCGCTGGACTGTTGGCGCTGGCGCGTTCGTTGAATCCATCTGGGGCCATGCGTGATGTTTCAACCCATGCTCGTCAACCGTTGGTATAGGGGCATGCTCGAAGTCTTGAGCATTCGATGTGAAGGTGGCTCAGTTGTTCAACAACCAGCTTTGGAGTTGGCTCACGCACTCAGCGGTTGATTCATAGGGAAGAACGTTGCGCCCATCAATACTTGCGCTCACAGCGTTCGGCAGCTGCTGCCCATAAGAGTGGATGCGTTCTTGTGCATCATCCCAATGCTTGGAACGGCCGATTCTGGTTGCCTTGAGCCCAAACAACAGCCACATTGGTTGCTTGATCTCTTGCCATTGCTTGGTCCAGTTGCGTCTCCAAAAACCAGCTAAAAAAGAAAATGTTGCCCAGCGTGTCGTCATGTTGGCTGCTTCTTGTTCCAACGTGTCGAGCCATTCAGCGTCAACGTCTTCTTGGTTGGCAAATAAATTATTGACTGAAAATGATTCTAAAAATGCACGCCGGCGTGCGTAGCGGTAAAACCAAGATCCGATTGGTCCCTGAAACAGCAATCTCCAGAGAAGTTGAGATTGTGGTTTCGGAAACGGTTCCTCAAGAATCCGCCAACTTGGTGGGCTGATCGCAACTAAGCCAGCAACGAGTTCCGGTGCGGTCTCGAGTACAGCCAGAGCGATCGGTAGAGAGGCGCCTTGCGAGACCAGCACGGCTGGGGCGTTGTTGTGTTCTCTCAGCAGATCGATGAGTGCTGCTGCCCAATCTTCAGGAGCAAGCTGTTGATTTGGATGCTCGCCCCCACCGCAACCGCTTAGGTCTGGAGCGAGCAAGGCCGTCGTGTTGTCTGAGGCTTGCCAACAGCTAATGAAACGATCCCAAAACCGACTGGACAAGCCAACGCCAATGGGATGAATAAGGAGCAAGCGAGTTGCGTTCAAGACCCGACACCGCAGGCAATACGAGCACCACCTCCCCCTAGGGGAGGTGTGTCTGTGTAGGTGTCACCGCCTGCATGCACGACAAGGGCACGTCCGCGAAGGTCGGAGGCCTTGAGCCTTGGGGCCACAACGCTTGTGTTGGTGTTGCCATCTCGGTCCACCACTAATCGGCTGAGGTCACCGCGATGGCCATTCCCGAAAGGTCCGAGATGGGTGTCGGTTTGGTCGGGATCCCAATGTCCGCCTGCTGCCAGACCTGCAATGGAGGCCCCTTCAGCATTGGTTTGTGGATCACACTGATCGCCAGCATGTAAGTGGAACCCATGCTCGCCCTCGCTCAGGCCACTGAGTTCAGGAATAATCACCAATCCTTGGTCTGTGTCTCGAGCACTGATCGTGCCAATGGATTCACCGATTCCCTCGGTGTTGATGCTGTTGATCGTGACTTCAATCGTGCTTGCTTGCACGGTTGGAGGCAGTAGCAATGCCAAGCACAGAGCTAGAAGTGCACCAAGTCGGTACATGGGGTTTCTACAGATGCACTCATTTTGTCTGGATGATGGCTCTTGCTGCTAACGCGCTTGCGCTTCTGCAAGGGAGCGGCCTTTCCAGGTCCAGCCCCTTCCCGTCAGGCTCTTCCAAACGGATGTGGGTGCGATCAGCCCGATGATGATGCCGCCTACGCCCATCAGCCACCAATGGCGCAATGGCACCGAAAAACGGGCTCGGGTCCAGAGTCGAACGCTGAGCTGCATCAGGATTGCGACCAATCCGAGACCAGCATCACTGAGCCACAGGATTTGATCGTGGCTGCTCAGGCATGCCATCGTCAGGCTGGCCGGCAAAAGCAGCCATGGCAGCGTGAACATCAACACCACCACTCCGCCAGCTCCCAGGGATTTGCTGATGCTGCGATCAAGTCCGAGAAACCAGTTTTTGCTCCAGCCTTCCCAGAGAGCCTGGAGATTGGCATACATCTGAAGGTTGACTGCATCGATTCCAAGCACGTATCGCAAGCGAAATCCTCCCTCCTTAATCCGACGCGCTAAGGCAAGATCCTCAACAACTTCACCCGCGAGGGCCCTGTGCCCACCGATGGAGTTGTAGCTGTCCCTTCGGAACAACATGAAGGGTCCTGCGGCAAAGGCCACCGTTGAGGCAGGGTCGTTGGCTTCAAGGATCGGAAACCCAAGCCCTAACAAACTCGCCATGATCGGTTGGACCATCCATTCGGCGAGACAGCCACAGGTCAAGCGTGGAGCCAGGCTGAATAAATCGGCCTTCTCATGAATGCTCTGATGGAGTGCTCGACGTATGGCATCGGGTGCCAGGGTCACATCTGCGTCGATGAACAGCACCCACTCGCTTTTGACCTGCTCCATGGCTTGGCTGCAACCCCAGTTTTTTCCTACCCAGCGCTCTCCTTTCGGACGAGGACCTGCTTGGAGAACGGCTGCACTGGGATGGTGAGCATCAGCGAAGCTGCCGATCGCCTGTTCCGCAATCTTGACTGTGTTGTCGCTCGACTGATCATCGACAACGAGCACGTCCCATTGAGAGCAAGGCTTGTCAGACATCAGCACGTGAGTCAAGCAACCCTCAATGTTGTTTGCCTCGTTAAAGGCTGGGATCACAACGCTGAGACTGGTGTCCGTGATGTCCTGATCGTTGTTGTGCCAGAGCGTTGGAGCTGAGGCAAACACGCGTTGTAGGCCTAATAGCAGGATGCTCAATCCAATCGCGGCCGCTAGAGCTGTGACTCCTGCCACCAAAGCCACAATCTGGAGCAGGTTCAAGAGCTGGGCGGCGTCTGCTGACTACTTTGATCAACTTCTGCCTCGATGTTGTCTTTGCAGGTCGAGCAAAGCAGATGACCCTTGTGTTTCCAATAGGTACGGGTGGAACGTTCGATCGTTTGCCTGCAGATCAAACACTGAAACATGGGGCTCATAATTTCAATCCCATCACGCTTATCCCTTATCCCACGTGCCCAATGCACGTTTTGTTCATGGAGAGGCAAATTGACGACGCATGGCTTGCTCTTCAAGTCTTCAGGGGAGATTCGCTTGTTTTGAGCCATGAGCGATTCGTTGCTTCTCGGCGTTGTCGTTCACGACGATTTGCTTTTCGCGTTCCCCCGTATTGATAGCCAGGCTGGTGGTGCAGCTTGTTCCAGCAGCTGGGGCATGCAAATTGCCAGCTTGGTTGGGCTGCAGTTTTTACCCGGTAATGAATTGGCCCGTGACTGGAGCATTGGTCACAAGCGAGAGATTGGGTTCGTTTGTGTTTGCCAGGGGAGTGCCAATCCTTTAAAAACGTCAATTCTTCTTGAGTGGAGACTCTCCCCAGTGCGGCATTGCGTTGGGGATAACGTCCATAGCGCTGGATCAAAGTCTTGTTGCGACAAGCGACTGCAACTGTTGCTGGATCGCTCCAGCGCTCCATGAACGAGATCGCATCCAGGATCACCCCCAGCTCCTCGCTGTGAAGCATTGGCATCAACCAGAACTGGCGACGCACCCGCTCTGGTTCTGCCGCGAGCCATCCCTCTGCGATTGCTTTGCGGGTCAGCCTCAGGGCGTAAGCATCGCCTGCAAATGCTCTGGGTTCATGTCTCCAGATCTGCCGGGTGAATTGATCCATCATCAAAACCAGCGCTAATGCGCTGCTGCTGCTCTGCTCCCAGTGGCTCAGTTCGCCATTCAGCGCTGAGGACGTGAGCTTGCCGAAGCGCTCCAACACCATGGCGTCAAAGCCCGCATTTCTGCGAAACCATTGGTGCGGGCGACACTCTTGAAACCAGAAGCGGAGCACCGCATTCGGCCTGGTCTCCATCAGCTGTCTTGACGCACTGCCTTCACAGCCAAGCCTGCTTCCGCGCTGGTTACAACGGCAAGACCAATCAAGCCAATCAGCCCAACGAGTTGGTTTTGCGGTTCAGCTTCCGCTGCGGAGTTTTGAGCCAAGACGGCTCCGACTACAAACCAGGTTGTGGCGAGTAGGGAGGTGATCCAGTAGGCCTTCCAACGTCGCTGATACAAATAACCAGCCCCAAGACCGGGCACCACGTTCAGCACTACGGCCACCCAGCCAGCGGATGTGGCAAGCACCTGATCTCTTGTCGGGGACATCAAAACGCTGCGTCTTCACAACACTCTGTCGTGTTTGGTGCTTGGGTGGGGTGAACGCCTTCGCCTGACTTGCGCACTTTGCTTTCGTTTTGCTTGGTGGCTTTGTTTTGGCTTGCCCCATGTTCTCCTGTGTTTGCCAACAGCTATTGGTGTGAAGGAGACCTGCTCATTGCGGAGCGAACCAATTTGGGACAGGAGGCGATCGGCGCTGTTTTGGAACCGATTCCGAACAGTTCTGATGGAACGGTTCCTGGCGATGGAATCCTGCTCCATTGGAGAGACCTCAGCCTGCAACTTCCACGCACCAACAATGCTGGTCCACCCAGCTACACCGATGGGCGTTGGTGGTGGCGGGTGGAGGATGCGGATCATCCTGAATTCCGCCAAAGGAAAGCGTCGATTGAAACCTATGCCTGTGAGGCTCAGGTGGAGGGTGCTAACCCTCTCAACAACAGGAATTCATAGATCGCGACTGCGCTCACCAAGAGTCCAATGGCACCAACTACGAGCTTGCCGTTCATCGCCGAAATCCCTACAGCCACCATCATGGAGGTATTCACAAGTTTGTCGTGCACGGTTCTGCCTGGATCTTGTTGGCTTGGTTCGTCGTCGCGATTGCTTGCGCAACACGTTTCTGGCGGATCACAGCAGCCTTTCGTCGAAACAATGGATTGGCTGAGCCCTCTAGCAAAGCGATGAGAGAGTCACTTGAACGGGCATGGGAGCGCAGTCCCCGTTAAGAACGGCGATAACTTGGGGATATGGATCCTTCTTCCAGCACGGACAAGCTTGAACGTGAGTTCAAGCAAGCACAACAGTTCGGACGTTGGCTGAGTGATGACGAGCGTTTGGCCTTGGAAGAGGAGGAGGCCGAAGCGTTGAGGATGATCGAACAGCAACGTCAGAGACGTTTGCGTTTGATCGTTTTGACAGGTGTTTGTGTACTAATTCCTCCTCTTTGGGGACTTGCAGCAGGCCTAAGTTTTTATTTGTTGTTTCCAGACGCAGCCAAACGTGTGGCCTTGATTGCTGGCGGTGGACTTATTGTTGTGGCAATTCTATCAACGCTAATGATCGGATATTTGATGCTGACCGTTGTAAATATACTTTTTTAGATATTGCGCTTACGTTGTACTATTTATTTGGACTTGATTGACTTTTAATTGAATCTTTTCTCTGCAATTGATGAGGGGATTCAAAGCTTAAGAATCAGCCAGGCGAGTGAACAGCTCAGTATCAATGAAACGATTCCAGCAACCGCTTTCCAGAAGCGCGGATCATTCGTTTGAAACATGGGACCATTCTGACCAGATCCGTCAGGATGACAGCTGAATCGTTCCGGCTTCAACGCGTTTCAGAAGATTGCTCCTCAGCTTTTGATCCTGTTCATCTAATCCGCGATTCAGCAAAACCTCGCGATAATGCTCAACAGTGATCTGGTTGTGCAAGGTTGCATCCAGGTAAAGCTCGACCATGACGCATGGATATGTAGTTCTGTAAAGCTATGCGTCTGAGTCGGCGACTGCGTGCAAGTTTTCGTTCGGTTCTCCTCAGCTCAGCGATGGCAGCAGCTTTCCGCTCCTTTGTTCAGCTTTAGCCGTGCAGGTTTTGCTTGGCCCGCCCGTTGCTGCGTTTGTTTGAACTCCGATGCTTGTTGCTTTCGCGTATGGATGATCGATTGCGTCAATACAGCCGTTTTGGCCTAAGAGCATTGCGAATCGGGGCAAGCACTTTGGCATTGATTGCGTTGCTGCGCTCCGAATGGATGGCGGGAGCAGGAGCGACGTTGGCCTGGTTCCTGTTTATTCAAGTTGAGCGACGCTGGACAGATCAAGCTGAAAGCGACTGATGCTTGCTCATCAAGAATGAGCCTCTTCCTGATCCCTTGATTCGCGGTATGACTTTGATGAATCCCATGAATCATTTGGCAATAACTTTTTAATTCACTGAATCACAAGAAAGCTTAGGTAACAGTATTTATAGACAAAAGTGTTGAGAATAAAAGTTTTTTAAGACACTACTTTGACAGATTTGTTGTTGGTTGTAACGGTTTGGTTGAAATTAAATCAATATGGCCTGCTGATCCCGTTGATCATTCAATCAGGCTCAATCAAGCATCTTCAGTCTTATACTGGAAATGCGGAGGTTCTCTAAGCCTGATCAGCTGATTCTTAGGGGTGTTTTTATCTGATGACGCCATCACTGAATCGTCCTACAAAAATATGTGTTGTTTGTGGTCGCCCATTCCAATGGCGTCGTAAATGGAAAGATGTTTGGGACGAGGTGCGTTACTGCTCTGAACGCTGCAGGCGCCGGCGTGGAACAAGTGCAGCAAAACCCTTCTCATGAACCGATGTGCTTCCCATCACAGATTTAACGATTTTGAAAATCAATAGCATCTTTTCGACAAGGAGATTGAGAAGGCGCATTTTGCGTCAGGTGACGACAGTCGTTATCGCTTTGCCTATAGCTGTTGCCTGCTCAAGTAAAGTTACTTTGTCTCATAAATCAGGAAATAGTTCAGATCATCGCCCAGTTGTTTTAACAACATTCACGATCCTCGCTGATATGGCTCGTCAGGTGGCTGGTGATCGTTTGCAAGTTAGATCGATTACCAAGCCGGGTGCAGAAATTCATGGATATGAGCCTTCACCTCGGGATTTAGAGCAAGCCTCAGGCGCAGATTTAATTGTTGAAAACGGGTTGGGTTTGGAGCTTTGGGCTCGCCGCTTTGTTCAATCTGCTGGTGATGTGCCCACTGTCAGCCTCACTGAGGGGATGCAGCCGTTGCTTATTGAGGGTGATGTCTACGCCGGTAAGCCCAATCCCCATGCCTGGATGTCACCTCTGAGAGCTCAGGGATATGTGGATCGACTCGTGGATGCGTTTTCTGAACTTGATCCAGACGGGGCCCAGTTGTATCGCAACAATGGCAACAGCTACAAGCTGCAGTTGGAAAACTTGGATGCTGAGTTACGCAATCTCCTTGCTGTCATTCCTCAAAAACAACGTGTTCTTGTTAGCTGTGAAGGGGCATTCTCTTATCTAGCGCAAGATTATGGATTTGATGAGGCGTATTTGTGGCCGGTTAATGCTGAAAGCCAGATCACTCCAAGACGTATGGCTCGTTTAATCGAGCGTGTGAAGAAGGATCAGGTCCCTGCGGTGTTTTGTGAAACAACAGTGAGTGATAAAGCCCAAAGAGAGGTGGCTCGTGCATCGGGAGCTCGTTTTGGTGGCAGCTTCTATGTGGACTCTTTATCAAAACGCAACGGTCCTGCACCAACTCTGCTCGACCTTCAACGCCACAATGTGAAACTTATTAGGCAGGGATTGGCTGCTTCCGCCGAAAAGTCCTCATGACCCGGAGTGAATTGATGCGGATCGAGGCAGATCAGATCTGTGTTGACTACAACGGCACAGTTGCCCTCTACGACGCTTCTCTTCATCTGCCTTCGGGATGCATCTGTGGATTGGTGGGGATGAATGGGTCCGGTAAGTCGACCCTTTTTAAGGCTCTGACTGGTTTTATTCGCCCCTCACGCGGACATATCAGAATCAACGGTCGCAGTGTTGCCCGGGCTCAGCGAGATCAAGCTGTTGCCTATGTGCCTCAGAGTGAAGGGATCGATTGCGATTTCCCCGTCTCTGTTTGGGATGTGGTGATGATGGGCCGCTATGGAGCCATGAATGTGCTCCGGATTCCACGACAGTCAGACAGGGTTGCGGTTCGCGATGCCCTTGAGCGCGTTGAGCTTCTTGATCTCAGGGATCGTCCGATCGCTGCTCTCTCTGGAGGTCAACGTAAACGGACATTTTTGGCAAGAGCCATTGCACAGCGCGCATCGGTTTTGTTGTTGGACGAACCCTTCAATGGCGTGGACGTTCGTACAGAGAAGTTGATGGCAGAGTTGTTTTTTCAGTTGCGTAAGGAAGGACGCACCATTTTGATTTCAACGCATGATCTCAGTCATGTCAGAGATTTCTGCGATCTCACGGTTCTGATCAATAAAACGGTTTTGGCTTACGGTGAAACCTCGGAGGTGTTTACTCCGGAAAATCTTTCTTTGGCCTTTGGGGGCCTCCCTCCGGACTTATTGACCGGAAATAGTTCATTGGAGGACGCTTGATCACATTTTTGCTCGAGCCTCTTCAGCACGCCTTTATGGTGCGGGCTCTGCTAATCAGCGCCACCGTTGGTGGCGTTTGCGGTCTCCTCTCTTGCTACATGACCCTTAAGGGCTGGGCTCTCATGGGTGATGCGGTGTCTCATTCCGTGTTGCCAGGAGTCATCCTGGCCTATGCCATTGGGCTGCCTTTTTCGGTTGGGGCTTTTGTGTTTGGTGTGGGATCAGTCGCCACGATTGGCTTCGTAAAGCAGAAATCCCGAATCAAAGAAGATACGGTGATTGGCCTTGTTTTTACGGGTTTCTTCGCTCTAGGACTGGTGTTGGTCTCGAAGACGCGTAGCAATATTGATCTCACTCATATTCTTTTTGGCAATGTGCTTGGTATCTCTATTGCTGATATTCAACAAACGGTGCTGATCTCAGCTCTTGTAACGGCTGTTCTTTTGTTGTTTCGTCGTGATCTGTTGTTGTTTTGTTTTGACCCCACGCATGCACGCTCGATTGGAATCAATACTGGTTTTCTTCACTATCTCCTTCTCTCCGTACTCTCTCTTGCTGCAGTTGCTGGATTGCAAACGGTAGGCATCATTTTGGTGGTTGCCATGCTCGTCACGCCTGGCGCTACCGCTTACTTACTCACTGATCGCTTTGATCGAATGAGTTGGTTGGCGATTGGCAGCAGCATTCTTTCCAGCCTCCTTGGGGTGTACACAAGTTATTGGACCGATAGTTCAACCGCCGGTTGCATCGTTCTTGTACAGACAGGTTTGTTTGTGATTGCTTTCCTCTTTGCTCCTAGGCACGGGATCTTGCGCCATCGATTCGCATCGTCGCTGCCCATTTCAACCTTGCCCAAGCGATGAGATCCGGCTTTGACGCTTTGGATTGAAACGGTGGGATCGTTCTGCATCACACTTCAGCATCATTTGCGGCTTGTTAACTAGCGCAGCGGTCTAGCGAGGCCTGATGCATCAAACTCAATTGATTGCAATCAAATCTGAGATGCGTCTCTCCCCATCCGCTGGACTGCTTTTGAGCTTGCTGGCTTTGACGACTCCGGCAATCGCTCATCACGAGATTGGTTCTGACCACAGCGGAACACTGCTGTCGATGGAGATGGAGCCTTCCGCATCAAACGTTGGCACTGAGCCCATCAAAGCGATGTATGACACCAAGGCAGAAGCCGAGAAGGCAGCAGCTTTGTTCAACTGCAAGGGGGCCCATCAGATGGGGGCGAAATGGATGCCTTGCAACGCTCATAACCATGGCTCTAGTGCAGGACACTGAATGATTGGAACCGACGTTCGCCATGGCCTCGCTTCCTTTTTGGGCTGCACTCTGGGCTGAACTGATGGTTGAACCACTCGCAGATTCATTCCATAACGATCTGCAGCAAGGTCACCACCGCTGCTTCAGATCTACTGAGAATGGTGAAAATTGATCTGGGGCACCAATGCGTTTTTTGCTATCAGCTGTTTTTGCCTTGTTGCTGGTCTTGAGCATGCCCATGCGTGCGATGGCTTCTGACACCGTGAGAGGTGGTCAGATTTTTAATACCAATTGCGCTGCATGCCATGCCGGCGGTGGAAATATCGTGAAAAGTGAGCGCACGTTGCGGCAGGCCGACCTTGAGTCGTTTCTCCCCAACTACTTGACTGGTCATGAGACCGGAATCGTGGCTCAGGTGACCTACGGGCGTAACGCGATGCCTGCATTCCTGGATGTTCTAAGTGAAAATGAAATTGCTGATGTTGCGGCCTACGTTGAAGATCAAGCCAGCCATGGCTGGAGTTAACAGCTTCAACGCTTGATGACACGCTTCGCCACTGGCTGGGCCATTTTTCAAGGCCTGTTAATCGAAGCGCTTCCTTTTTTGCTTTTGGGCGTTTCGATTGCTGGCTTGGCGAGATGGCTTGTCCCCCAGTCCACATGGATTAAACGTCTGCCTCGCCACCCCCTGCTTGCACCAGTTGTTGGAGCCTTGCTTGGTTTCGCGTTGCCGGCTTGTGAATGTGGGAATGTTCCAGTCGCGAGACGTCTGCTTGCAAGCGGAGCGCCGCTGGGGACTGGCTTTGGTTTTTTGTTTGCAGCGCCGGTTCTTAATCCGATCGTGTTAGCGAGCACTTGGGCCGCCTTTCCTGATCAGACCTGGTTGCTTTGGGGTCGACCCATCGGTGCTTTTCTGATTGCAATTGCGCTCAGCGCTCTGCTGGGGTTGTTGCCTGAGTCGAGCTTGTTGGCGTCTGCTTTGCTCGAGGAGCGAAGACTGAGTCAACCCCTTTCTCGGGTGGGACTGCTTGAACGTCGCAGTGGGCTGGTTGGTGTGGACTTCAATGCTTCTGAACGTCGGCTGGAGGAGGTTCCGCTCCGACCTGCGGAGCTGCTCCAACACAGCACGCGTGAATTTTTGAGCCTGCTCACCTTGCTCGTGTTTGGCTGTGCGCTCGCCGCTGCGGTGCAAACCTGGTTGCCGCGCAGTTGGCTGTTGGCTTTGGGCTCTGGCCCCACCGTTTCGGTGCTCGCTCTGATGCTCTTGGCTCTTGTGGTCTCGGTTTGTTCCAGCGTTGATGCGTTTCTTGCGCTTGGCTTTGCAGCTCAGGTCACGCCTGGTGCCTTGTTGGCTTTTCTGCTTCTCGGTCCAGTGGTGGATCTCAAGCTTGCTGGCTTGTTCACTGTGCTTCTTTCAACGCGAGCCATTGCCATCACCGCAGTCGCAGCATCGTTGCTCGTTCTCTTGATCGGGCAGTGGGTCAATCTTGTTCTGCTCTAACGCGATGCCACGTCTGAACCGGATTCGACAAGCGCGATACCTACCCCCCCTTGTTTTGCTGCTTTGGGGATGGTTGTTGGTTTGGAGCAGCGTGTCTGCTCGTTTGGATCTGCTGCTAAATGCGGTTTTCCATCCGGTGGTTGCGATTGCAGGAGTTGTTCTGATGGTGCTCGGCGCAGTACAGCTTCGCTCTGCCCCACGCTTGAAAACTCCCTTAAATCCTTTGAGTTGGCTGGTTTCGGTTGCGGTGGCCTTGTTGGTTTTGCTGTTTCCCCCAGCACCCTCCTTCAGTGATTTGGCTGCGAATCGCAGCGAAGCCTTGCCTGAGGCGCCGCGATTGAGTTTTTTTCTTCCGCCGGAACAACGCACGTTGACGGAATGGGTGCGGCTGCTGCGCAGTCAACCCGACCCCAATTTGCATGCAGGTGATCCCGTGCGGATTAGTGGTTTTGTGCTTCAACGCCCTGGGATGCAACCCCAGCTCGCCCGTCTCACGGTGCGGTGTTGTCTGGCTGATGCCACCCCTGCTGGCCTACCCATTGATTGGCCTGCAAACGCGGATCCGAAGCCGGATGAATGGCTGGCTGTCGAGGGAACGATGACAACACAAACCAAGGATGGACTGCTGATCAATGTGGTGAAGCCCACCACAATTCAATCCATCCCGAGGCCTGAACGGCCTCTGGAACCATGAGCTCAAAGGGTTTTGGCTCATCGACGGGCAAGGTTCGACTCTTAAGCGTCGCTTTGATCGGCTTGGGCCTTGTCGCTTTGGTTCAGCAGCAAATTTTGTTGCGTCGTCCCCCGCGTTTGCGATCCGTCGCGATTCAATCGATTCGTTCAGGCGCTGCAGCACTTGACGTTCGTTTCAGTCGTTCGATGAACCGCAAGTCGGTGGCTGAAAACAGTCGTTTAGTTCCCCATCAGCCCCATCAGTGGTTTGGTCAACAGAATCAGTTCCGCTTGCTTCTCGATCCTGGTGCCCTGATCCGTTCGCCCCAGAGGCTTGTTCTTGCTGGTGATGATCAACGGGGGCTTGCACTGCCTAACCGCTCGCTTTGGTGGGACCCTCGTTCCACTCTCGTTGCAGTGGTGGTGGAGAAGGAGGGAGAGCAGTTGAAATTGCGTCGTAGGGATGGCAGTTGGTTGCCGTTGTCGTCTGTTGAGCAGCGCATTCTTCAGCTTGAGCCGCTTGGCAATGGAGAGGGTGTTGCCTTCGTGACCGATAACGATCCTTCCCAGCTGGAGGTGTTGCTTCGCAAGCTCACCCCTCGGGCGATCAGCGATCAAGCTCAAGGATTAGCTGAACCTTTGCCAGCTGCCATCCAATCATTGGCGTCTGGGTCACTTTTATTTGCCCACTTAAGTAGCAATCAGCGCGGGGAATTACTTGTGCAAGTTGGTGGAATTGAAGTTGGTAGCGATCGAACCTGGATTCGTTCGGTTGATGCCAAGCGACGTGATCTCAACCTCGAGGTTGCAGGCGCAATTCGTCTTCTTCCTGATGGAAGCGGAATGGTTGTTCCTTCTTACAACGGTCTTGATCTTCTACCAATGAATCCTGATCGACAAGGGAATTCTCTGCAAAGCCTCCCTGGTAGCAGGGAGCTCAAGTCGTTTTGCTCTGGCTCCGGTCGCGCTGTTTTGTTGAGGAACTGGCCTGATTATCGACGGTCGATTGAGCTCGTTATTCCCGGACAGATCCCACGGCAGGTTTGGTTGGGGGAGGCAGGGGTGATGGCAGCGGCCTGCGACAACCGGGGAGAAAAGATTTGGATTGTTCTGCGTAATGCATCACCAACTCTTCGGGATGAACTCCTGCTTCTGAACAGCTCTGGATCAGTTCTCAAGCGGAGATTTTTTCCTAAATGGTATTTAGCTTCAGGAGCGGTGCTTGATGTGGATCCCGCCACGAATCGTCTTCTTACGGTGATGACAGATGGTGATGGTGCGAAACGCCGAGCCGCCCTAATTGATGGCGACAGCCTTGAGTTTGAGCTTCTTAAGCCTCAGGTTGTGTTGGCGCGATGGTTGCCTTCAGGTGGCGAATTGGATGAATTTTCTAAGGTTCGTCGATAGGTTGAGTCAACTTGACGTTTCGATTTTTGGAAGAGCCAGTTCTCAGAGCAAGGGATGTGAATGTTCAATATGGCGATAGCGTTGTGTTGGAAAATGTCTCGCTGTCGCTGCAATCAGGCACATTGACAGCTCTAGTTGGTGCAAATGGAGCCGGTAAATCCACTCTGCTGCGTGTGCTTAAGGGGCAATTACGTCCGTCAAGTGGCTCGGTTTATTGCGATGGCGACTTGATCGAGACTTGTCGTGAACGGGTGGCGTTAATGCCTCAGCGCAGTCGGATTGATTGGTCGTTCCCCATCAGCGTGAGTGATCTCGTGGATCTTGGATCCATGAATGGCCGTTCTTTTGGATGTTGCGATCGAGAGGCTGCACTCCAACGTGTTGGGCTTGCCGATCTTGCAAACAGACGCCTCGATGCACTTTCAGGTGGACAGCAGCAACGAGCCTTGCTTGCTCGTTCTCTGGTGCAACCCTCTCGCATGCTTCTTCTCGATGAACCCTGTGCAGCGATCGATCCGCCCTCTCGTGATCAGTTGTTATTGCTGATGCGTCAGTTGGCTGATGCCGGTCATACCTTGCTGGTGAGCAGTCATGACTGGGGTGAGGCGCTTGATTCCTATGACCGCGTCATTGTGGTGGATCGGCGTGTTCTTGCTGATGGCCCTCCTGCAGAGGTGAGACGCTCTCTTAAAGGTTTGGTAAATCCGGGGAATCATCACTGTGGATGAAATCGTTTTTTGGTTGTTGCCTCTGTTGATGGCACTTTTGGTGGGGATTTTGTGTCCTGTGATGGGAACTCTGTTAGTGACCCAGCGACGGGTGCTTCAGGCCAACCTCATTTCCCATGCCGTGCTTCCAGGATTGGCGTTATCCGTTGCCTTTGGTTTTGACCCAGCCTTGGGGGGCGTGATCAGCGGCATTCTTGGTTCCTTATTGGCGGAACGATTGCAGCGCAGCTCAAAACTGAATGAGGAAGCTGTGATCAATACCGTGCTTGCTGGTTTCCTTGGGCTGGGCGTTTTGCTGATCCCTTTGCTGGGTTTGCGCCTGGATCTTGAGGCCTTGCTGTTTGGTGATTTGCTCACGGTGGGTTGGCTTGATATAGGCCGGGTTTTGGTTGCTTGTCTTGCGGTGGCCTGGCTTCTTGGCACTCGCTACCGGGAGCTTGTTTATTTGGGTGTTGATCCAGAGGGGGCTGCCTCGGCGGGACTGCCTGTGCGAGGTCTACGTCTTGCCCTATCTGCGGTAACGGCTGCGGTCATTGTCAGTGCCATGGCAGCAGTGGGAGTGATTTTGGTCATTGGCTTGCTGTGTGCCCCGGTTCTTCCAGGCCTACATCGAGTGAAAAGCCTTCGCGCCGCAATGATTCAGGCCGCTTTTGTGGGGTTGGCCCTCAGTGGCGGCGGTTTCCTTTTGGCTTTGCCTCTTAATCTCCCGCCAGGTCCTTTGATCGGGGTGGCATGTGTTGTGTTGCTTTGCCCATTAGCAGGAAGAAGTACCTAGCCAAAATTTTGAGAATGATTATCATTTTGCGAAGTTCCCCTTTCTCAAGTGCCCCTGCCTGCTTCTTTACCGTTTGCAAGTGTTCTGCTGGCGGCAGCCAACACGGCAACTCCCACCGTGGTTGCTGCCGATGGGATTCTTTGCGATCTCACGCGCACTTTGGTGGGAAATCAAGCAAATGTGATCTGCTTGATCAAGCCGGGCACAGATCCGCACTCCATGGCATTGCGCCCAGCTGATCGTCAAACTCTTGCGAAAGCAAAAATTGTGCTCTTGAACGGGTATAACCTCACGCCGGCGTTAAACAAGATCAGAACCCCAGGCACCGTTGTAAAGGTTGGAAATATTGCTGTCCCCAACAACCCTGCAAAAGACCCCCACATTTGGCATGACCCAGCCAATGTGATTGCAATGGCTAACACCGTTGCATCGAGCTTGAAACCTCTGTTTGATGCCAATGGAGATGCTGCAATTGATCAACGCCGGGCAAAAGCTGATCGTGTTCTTGCCTCACTTGGAAGTTGGATTGGTCAACAAGTCGCAACTGTTCCCGAAAAGCAGCGTGTGGTTGTGACCGGTCACCGCACTTATGACTTCTTGGCTAAGCGTTACGGCGTTCGTGAACTTCCCGTTCTTGATGACTACACCACGGGTGGAACATTGCGTCCTTCGAGCTTGTCTGCGATCAGCAAGTCGATCAAAGCATCTGGAAGTAAGGCCATCTTCCCAGAGTCACTTCCTCCTTCTAAAACGATGCGAAGGATTAGTCGCAGTAGCGGGGTTCCCATTGCCAAGCAAGTGCCTTTTGGTGATGGTCAGGCACCAGGGAAAAGCTTGGTGCAAACAGCGACGAGCAATGTTTGCATTTTCGTGAATGCTCAAGGCGGTAGTTGCGATCAGGAATCAGCTTCTCAACTTCAGAAGCGTTGGTCCGCTATTTAGTAACTCTTTCTATCTTCTTTTCCAACTATTTGTTATTGTCATGAATTCAATTTTTCGTCGAGTCCTTCAAGGTGGTGCTGTTGCCGGACTTTTACTTGGAGGTGATCTTGCCTTTCAACCTGTTCGAGCTCATGGATCACATGGAGGAGGTGGAGAGCAGTTGCAACCGGGCGAATTTAAACTAAGCCCCGTAATCACCCTTGAGGGTCATGGTGGTTTTGAGAATAATTTGGAAAATCGTCCCCAGCATTACGCCATTGACGGCATGTTCGGAATGGTTATGGAATGGGGACTAGAGAATGAAGGGAGCTTTTCGATCGAGGCTTCCTTTGGTCCTGCATTTGTTTGGGGAGAATCCGAACATTTCTATGGAGCTGTTCATGTTGATGACCATTCAGAGGAAGGTCATGATGATCACTCCGAGGAAGGTCATGACGATCATGCTGAAGAAGATCATCATGATGATCACGACGACCACGATGATCATGACGACCACGCCGAAGAAGACCATGCAGGCCATGACCATTCAGGCGGAACCAAATGGAAGCGAACAGATATAAAGGGATTTTTACAAGCTCGTTATCAGCCCAATGATCGGTTGTCCATATCAGCGAAGTGGATGCCTTACTTTGAGATTGGTAGTGCAGAATCAAACGTTGGTATGAAAAATGAAGTTGGAGCTACCGTCGTCTATGCCTTTGGTGATGGTGATGTGAACTTCGCTTTGGGTGACGGACTGGAATCCGTTATTGACGGCATTTTTGTTTCTGTTGAAAATCGAACTGGCTGGGATACTCAAGGCACATACTTGGGTAATTACACTGATCCTTGGCTTGGATTCGGCTTTTTTGTTGATCAGCTCAACGTGACTCTCACTGGAGGACCTCGGTTCTACTCACCTGGTTCATATTCTGGACTCTCTCAAAGGACAGATTGGGGTGGTGAGTTAGGGATGGAATATCCTCTTTCAGAAAATGTGGCTTTGTTTGGCCATTGGAAGCCCATCTACAGCACCGCTGGAGGAACAGGCTGGGGTAAGGGTTGGAGTCATCATGTAGGAACGGGTGTGACTTTTAGTTTTTAAGGGGACTTCTTGCTATAGAGATAAATAAGTGTTCTCTATAGCAAGATGACGATCGACGAACAATCAAGGCGTCATGCCATTAGCCGTCTCAGCCGCAAGAGGGCCTATCGCCATCAAGTGATTAATTACCTATGGGTGAATGGTCTCTTGATTGTTATTTGGGCTTTAACAGGATTTGGCTTCTTCTGGCCGATCTATCCTCTCTTCGGCTGGGGGGGCGCCCTTTTAATCCAAGGATGGAAGATCACTCATCCTCATCGTCACTCATTTAGTGAAGAGGAGATCAATCGAGAGATCGAGAGAATCTGAAACTGAGTTCCATCTCTGCGAGATCTGATTAAGGTGTCATTTAAGCAAAACATATCTGCCTGATCATCTCGTCATGCGCCATATTTTTCAATGATTTAGGTTGGAATCACATACAAATTTGCTCTCTTGTTGTACTTGGGAGTTGGGGATTGCACTGTGCCACCGCATCTTTTTTGTAGCCTCTTGCGTGCTAGTACTATCAATCTCAGATACATACCAATATTTTACTGAGATCTTGTCTGCATTACATTTTACAAGGATAATATTGTTATCTGAGTTTTGATAGGAAAATTCTTGATCTCCCAAGCTCCGTACTTTTTTAATTGAGATCTTGCTTATCTCTTCTGATGTTTCAACATTAATCGAATTTTGGGTCTTTTGTTCGTCTGCAGTTGCAGGGTTTAGCAGCGTTAATCCTGCCAGCAGCGCACTAATGAGAGCCTGCTTTTTATGGATGAGACTCTTCATCCCCTTAACTTCGCTTGGCGAATTCTACAGACGATTGATTCCATACCATGGGCCTTTGCGATGAGTCAGAACTCGTTTTAGTGGTTCCCGGCTTCACTGAGCCGGTTTTTTTTGAGTTCGCTGCTCAATGGATCCAGATTTTTCCTCAAATTTTCGTCTGATACGGCCTGGCTTGCAATCCTTGAGATTCCTTGGCCTCACTGGTTTTTTGATAGGAAAGGATGTATTGAGTTAACTCTTTCACGAAGGAATAATAAGAACTCGTCGCAATCTTTTATTTGTCGTATTCTCATGACAGCTCACAGCGTGAAAATTATGGCAGAAATTCAAAGGCGAATTCGTTTTAATACCATCAGCATGAGTGTACTGATGATCACAATTGCTGTGGGAGTGATGACAGCCATGTGGATGTATGCAGATTCAATTGTTTAATTTAAAAAAAGTTGCCATTTTAGACTTGTTTGCAATTTTGGGCTTATTCAATCCTTAGCCTTTGTGCTAATTCTGCGTCTATATGGTTCTGCCGCTTAATTATAGTTGTTAGGGGTATTAGCTTTGGAGGTTCTTTTAGAATCTTTTTTGCTGTTCTCAACTTGATGGAGTCTTAACAGCAGTCGTTGCTAACCGTTATTTTGTATGCATGACTATTTCAGAAGACCGCGTCAAACGATTGGTGGAGCAGTTGTCTGAACCACTGACAGTGATAGCCGCTGATGTGAGAGAGCGCCTGGTATGGGATTTCAACCTTCCAGTCGCTGTTATTGACGCTCGACATGAGCCACCAGTGTTAATGCAATCGTCTGTTGGCAGCTTAGGAAATGTTTTGCGTGTTTCCACCAAAATTGATCACCCCTTAATCCGTCAATTGTTTAATATTTATCCTGATCGTGGCTCTGATGCTGCTATTGATGAAATGCTCAATGGTCAGGATGGAAAAGAATTTGCAGATGTTTTTGCTGATTATCAAGAAGAAAGAAAAGCGGGAACTTTGATGTGGGGTGCTGATGATCTAGCCAGTTTTGTTGTCAAATCTAGGACATGCTTTGAGGACGATGAGTTGGCAATTGCAGCGGTATTCCCTACAGATTCGGGTGACAATGGTCATGCACTAGCGACGTTTGGTATCCCTTGGAGATATTTTACCGCCCGTTGATTTTCTTGTTCAACTAAATTAATAGCTTCCCTTAGGAGATATGGCCTGATTTGGTTGATGGATTATCGTTAATTCTGATTATTATAATGTATGTGACTGAAGAGCGGCTTGTGTCTTCATTGATCATTATAATCTTTAATTGCTGATTTATTTTTGATGAACGAAGTTAACTTGATTGAATGACAATCACAATTAGCAGTGTGCCAAGTCCAATGGCCCACCATATCCATTGTCGATTCCCTTGGCGAAGTGAATTTTGATTCGTTCGTGTGCTTTGTCCTTGACCGACTGATGCACCACAGTTCATGCATACCAAGCGTCCACCGAGTGAACGATCAGCTCTGATGGAGGTTGATCCACAGCGCGGGCAACTTCGGATGGGCATTGACAGGTTTCTCCTTAAATTATTATCCCTGCAGGGTATGTCTAGTACTTTATGATTATACTATTCTAAATCGCTGATTTGTCGATAAACCAAAGGGCGTTTGATAGCTATCTCGATTGTTTAATCCTGGCCTTTTGTTCGTGTATTCCGTCATTAGATCTTGGCTCTTGAGATTTAGCGCTCTTTGATCCTTTGTTGAATGGTTTTCGCTTTTGCTAGGACAAGTTCCAATGCTTCGGTTACAAATGCTTCTCAAGGTCCCAACGGTGTCATAGCCTCTTTTGATGAGACCCACTCAGCCATGAATTTTTCAGCAAAAATTGATGCCTTGCAGCTGATGCTGACGGATCTAAGAACGCGAAACGAGCCGATTCGTCATAAAGCAGCGTTTCGTGGATGTCAACCTGAGTTTCAGGCGCTTGTTACGAAGTTGATTCATCAATTAGAAACCGAGTTGCTTCATGAGAAGCAGCAGTTTAGAGAGAAGTAAATATTTAACTTAGCGATGTGATTTTGCGATGCTCTTTCGATATTATGCCGTTATTTTGAGTAATATTTGTAACTTGGAGCTATTTTAAATAGAAACTTCGATAATGGCTTTGATCATTTCATTGAGAGCAATTCGCCTGAACGTTGTAGCTTTTCAAGGCTATCGAAGCCACCAGCAGTCGCTCCATCAATAAAGACTTGTGGAAAGGTATTCATCCCACTGCGTTGCTTACACTGTTGAAAGGTGACGTCATTGTCAACAGTGATCACCAGGTGAGGAATGTTGTAAGACTCTAAAAGTCGGAGTGCACTATCGCACCATGGACAGCCAGGAAGTACTGCGATCTCTAAGTGTTTTTTGGTTTTGCTTCGCGCTTCTTTCCCCTGTTTGAGAATTCCCAGGAGAAGATCTGCTCCTTTCAGTATCAGGGAGCCGCTTTCGAGATGCCCGCCCCAAACCTGACATGCACCATCTGAAAGGCTCAAGTGGAGATGAACTCCGTCTGAATGAAAGGTTCCATTCAGGGTGATGATCTCTAGTTCACCCTCTAAGACTGTTGGTTTATCACGTCCGGGACATTGAAATGATGCCTTTGACAGATTTCCAACAACCCCTAATAGAAATCCACTGATCTGCTTCTTTTGGGCTACCTCCGACAGGGATAGCAGTAGGTCTTGGCCTGGCTCAAGATGAAGCGTCAGCGTATTCATTCGTCGAATTGGTCTTCCCTTTTGTAGTAAAGAGACTAACCGGAGCCAGATCCCTTGTTATGGTACGCAATAGTAACGTCTGCGTAACTTAACCGTGTCATTTCT
>ERZ802821.24-NODE-24-length-69358-cov-19.9794_pt1 | contig 69358 bp, 58 predicted proteins | sample MGYA00345648_ERZ802821 | MGnify/ENA primary metagenome ERZ802821 (study PRJEB30503, sample SAMEA104212357) | marine metagenome | biome: Westerlies Biome; feature: [SRF] surface water layer (ENVO:00010504) within the epipelagic zone...; material: water (ENVO:00002006)... | reverse complement strand
AGCGTCAAGAACGCACCCCAAAGCCTGTTGATGTTCACTCCCATATAAACAAAGGGAAACAAAACGATTCCAGCTACAAACAGTATCCAAAAATCAAAATTAAAAAAGGAAGGTGCAATCGGAATATCCCCAAACATTGTTGTAATTCCTACGATGGCAAATAAATTGAATATATTTGAACCTATGACATTACCGAGAGCGACCTCAGCCTGTTTTCTAAGAGCAGCCATCAGTGTTGTCGCTAGCTCCGGCAGAGAAGTACCGAGCGCAACAAGTGTTAATCCAATGACTTCATCAGATAATCCATAAGATTTAGCTATCAAAGAAGCATTTTTAACTAATATGTCAGCGCCAATTGGCAACCCAATAAACCCCAAAGAAAGAAAGAGAATTATTTTCCAGAAAACTAAGGTTGGGTCTGCATTTTCCACTTCCAAGTTTGAAGTTTTATTCTGCATCTTTAACGTGTCTCGAGCAGTTATTAGTAAAAATAGGGCAAGGAGAATAAGGAATAAAATTCCCTGCGGCAAAGAGAAATTACCTATAAATGCTAATGAGAGGAATATAACAGTTGCAATCATCATAAACACGTAGTTTTTTCTAGTGTTAAATTCTCTTGTATTAATGCCAGCAATTAAGGCGGGAATACCCAACACAAGAAAAACATTAGCGATATTTGAGCCGACTACGTTTCCTAACGCAATTCCTGGGGAATTATCGAGAATTGCTCTTATTGCTACCAACAATTCAGGAGCTGAAGTACCCAATGCCACAACTGTTAGCGATACTATAAATGCTGGGATTTTAATCTTTAAACTAAAATTTACCGCGCCGCGGACGAGAAGATCTCCGGCAACTAACAGAACAATAAGCCCGAGTAGTGCTTGAAGCCAAACCATATCTATCCAGATTTTTTAGAACATTGACAGTCTTTACCAATTTTAAATTGGCCACACTTACCGCATCTTTTCGAATTTAAAAACTTAACCTTCGGTATACGCAACTTTCCAAACATTGCCATAACACCAATGACGATTAAAAAAAGAACCACAACTTTTAGTATCATATTTTAAAGCCCATATTTTGAAAATGCTGCCCTTTCTTCAACTAAGCTTATGGCATCCTTGGTAATACTTACCCCAAACCGCTGAGATAGAGATTTTTTCTGGCTATATTCTTTAAAACGAGTTTTCTCTCCAAATCGCTCTTTTAGAACCGGAACAGCATGCCCTATCCCATCTATCAAGCCGATTTCTTTTGCTCGAGCAGCCAGCCAGATCTCTCCTGTAAACAAATCTTGGTCAGCAGATAATTTTCCAGCTCTAGAGGTGTTTACGTGAGCTATAAAAACTTCATGTAACTGTGAAAGGATATCTTTCAATCTTTTCACATCTTCTACTTTTTCTTTTTTGAAGGGATCAAGCATAGACTTAGATTGACCTGCCGTATAAACTCGACGCTCAACACCATATCGCGCAAGCAGCTCGTGTAAACCAAACCCCGATGAAATAACACCAATTGAACCTATAATCGAGGCGTGGTCTGCATAAATCTCATCTGCTGCTGACGCTATCCAATACCCACCCGATGCGGCCACATCCTCTACAAATGCGATAGTAGGCACCTTTGTTTCTTCCGATAACCTTTTAATCCTATCGCCAACAAGAGAAGATTGGACTGGCGATCCGCCAGGTGAATTTATAATTAAAGCAACAGCGCTAGGGTTTCCTTTTTTAAAAGCTTTATCAAGCGTTGAGCCAAGCGCACTATCAGAAATACCCCCCCGCGACCCCGATGAAATGAGACCTGTGAGACGAACTAGGGATACTGTCTTTCGTCGGTTCAACTTTTTTAAAAAAGGTATTTTTAGCATGAGTAACGTCTAGGCAAGGTGATCAGCCACTTCAACATATAAGAAACCTTAATCTAACAAAAGCGACATTTATCCAACACAAGTTTTGAGTAAATTATGGCCTTAGTCGCCATCCAGTTTTAAAAATTACAAATATTATAAGTATACAAAGCCCTGTAAATACCATTATTGCAAGCAAGCTTGTCACTATTGGCACGTCAGAGTTACCATAAAAGGCCCACCTAAAACCCGAAATTAAGTAAACAACGGGGTTGAACATACTCACAAATTGCCAGAATTTTGGTAGCATCGATATAGAATAAAAAGACCCACCTAAAAAAACTAGAGGGGTAACTATCAATAAAGGTACCAATTGCAGTTGTTCAAAATTATTGGCCCAAATTCCCAAAATGAAGCCAAGTAATGAAAAAGAAATGCACGTGACTATCAAAAATAAAATCATAATGAGTGGATGCACGATTTGTATGTCAACAAAAAACAATGAAGTCATTAATATCACAAGCCCTATGAATAATGCTTTTGATGCTGCAGCACCGACATATCCAATAACAATTTCTAAAAAATTCACTGGTGCAGATAAAACTTCATAAATAGTTCCAATGAACTTAGGGAAATAAATACCAAAAGATGCATTAGAAATTGACTGCGTCATTACACTTAGCATGATCAATCCAGGCACTATAAATGCACCATATTTAATACCTTCAACAGCATCAATTCGGCCACCAATTGCTGCTCCAAAAACCACAAAATAAAGACAGGTCGAGATTACTGGGGAAACAAAACTCTGTAATAATGTTCTGAAAAACCTCGACATTTCAAAAACATATATTGCCCTAATAGATTGAAAATTCATTCCAAAGGCTCCTCAATTAACGAGACAAATATCTCTTCAAGAGAGGACTGTGAGGTTTTCAAATCACTCATCTGCAAACCAGCGCTCGAAATTTTATTTAGCAATTTGGTAATTCCAGTCGAAGATCCTTTAGTGTCATAGAGATAATTTAAGCTCAAACCATCATCTGAAAGGGATAACTTCAAATTTTGCAGTTTGCCCGGGATTATATCAAGTGGAGATTGGAGGGATATCTGAAGTTTCTTTTGCCCCATTCTACTCATCAGCTCTTTTTTCTCCTCCAACAAAATTAATTTACCCTTTGAAATCACTCCGACCCTATCTGCAATTGCTTCCGCCTCCTCGATGTAATGCGTGGTCAGTATTATTGTTACACCTTGAGACTTTAAATCAGCTACAAGTTTCCACATTTCCCTTCGCAACTCCACATCTACGCCTGCAGACGGCTCGTCGAGAAATAAAACTTTAGGTTCATGTGCCAAGGCCTTAGCAATTAGGACCCGCCTTTTCATACCACCTGATAACTGCATAATTTTGGAATCTTTTTTATCCCATAGGGTTAATTGACGAAGTACTCTTTCCACGCAATTGTCATTAGTGTTCTTTCCAAACAAACCTCTTGAGAAACGCACTGTATTTATAACTTTCTCAAACGGCTCTAATGAGATTTCCTGTGGCACCAAACCTATAAGTGACCTCGCCAACCGATAGTTTGATCTCGTATCAAATCCACCAACTGTTATCTTTCCTTTAGTGGGAACAACTAGACCGCAAACTGCGGAGATTAGTGTGGTCTTTCCTGCTCCGTTGGGCCCAAGTAGTGCAAGAATTTCACCTTCGCTTACGTTTAAGGAAATATCATCAAGAGCAACTAGACCGTCGTTATATACCTTTGAAAGTCCAGTTATGGACAGCATATCTGTCATACTAAAATATTCTTTTCGAAAAATTATAATTAGGAACTTTTAAAGTTTCTAATTGTTTCAATCATTAACGCTACATTATCAGGATTAGCATCAGGCGTAATCCCATGACCCAAATTAAATATATGAGGACCCCGACATAAATTTGAGATTATAGTGTTGACCTCATTAATCATTGGTTTTCCGCCTGAAACCATGTGAGAAGATTTTAAATTTCCCTGAATACAACCATCTTCCTGTAAGTATTTCGCTGCCCAAGAGGGACTGATGCTATCGTCAATAGCGAGACAGTCTGCACCAGTGGATTTTAAAAATCCTTTATAAGCATCACCCGCCTGCCTAGGAAAGGCAATTACAGGCACATGAGGGTATTTAGCTTTGAGCTGAGTTACGATCTGTTTTGTTGGTTCGAGAGCATATTTATTAAAATCATTGCCTTTTAAGGATCCAGCCCAACTGTCGAATATCTTTACCACCTCTGCACCTGCATCTATTTGGGCAGACAAATATTCGATTGTCGCTTTAGTCAAAATCTCAATAAGAGTGTCAAAAGCCAAAGTATTAGTATCTTTAAGATCATGCGCTGGCTTTTGATCAGGCGTACCTCGACCTGCAATCATATATGTTGCTACCGTCCATGGAGCACCTGCAAAGCCAATTAGAGTTGTCTCTTTTGGCAATTCTTTAGATAAAATTCGCACGGTTTCATAAATTGGGTTTAATACATCATGAATATCATTGATCGGTTTCAGTGCATTCACTTCTGTCATCGAAGCAATTGTAGACAGCCTGGGGCCCTCTCCAGTGACAAACCATAAGTCTGCTCCCAGTGCTTGAGGAAGAAGCAAAATGTCAGCAAATAATATTGCTGCATCAAATCCATATCTTCTAATTGGTTGCAAAGTTACTTCAGCGGCAAGGTCACTGTTATAGCATAGTGATAAAAAATCACCTGCCTGTGCTCTAGTCGCTCTGTACTCCGGCAAATAGCGACCCGCCTGGCGCATCATCCAAACAGGTGGTGTATCCAGCACTTCACCAGCAAGAGCTCTTAAAATCTTTTTCTCAGTGATCATTCTTTTGCCTTTCTCTCAGTACTTGGTTCACGTTCTTTAAATAAATGTCAAGCTTGGTATCTTGCTTTGATGCAAAACACCGCTTAAACCATATTTATGATGTTAAATTTACCAAATTCAAAATCACCTTTGCGTATTGGCACTAGAGGCTCTCCTCTTGCATTAGCGCAAGCATATGAAACACGCGAAAGACTTAGCAGAGCCTTCGAATTGCCGCTAGATTGTTTTAAAATTATTGTGATTAAAACAACTGGAGATAAAGTTCTTGACCGCCCTCTCAAGGAGATTGGTGGAAAAGGACTTTTTACCAAAGAGATTGAAGAAGCTTTACTGCAAGAAAGCATAGACATTGCTGTTCACTCTATGAAAGATATGCCTGTTCAGCAACCAATGGGCCTAGTTTTAGATACATTCTTACCTCGAGAAGATGTCCGAGATGCCTTTATATCCAAGATCCACAAAAGTTTGGCAGATATTCCAGCAGGAGCAACAGTTGGAACCTCTTCCCTAAGGCGAAAAGCTCAACTTATGTCGAAACGCCCTGATTTAAACATCGTAGAATTTCGTGGAAACGTACAAACAAGATTAAAAAAGTTAGACGATGGGGTGGCGGAGTGCACATTTTTAGCAGTGGCTGGTTTAAATCGGCTTAAAATGGACGACATTATTACTGCGCCTATTTCAACAGACGAGATGCTACCAGCAGTCGCGCAAGGAGCAATCGGCATTGAGAGACGCGAAAATGACGTAAGAATTGCAACAATGTTAGAAGCTATTAATAATTCGACAACCGGACTGCTTTTATCTGCTGAAAGGGCTTTCTTGGAAGCTTTGGATGGCTCTTGTGAAACGCCGATTGCTGGACTGGCAGAATTAACTGACGGCGACCTTAGATTTAGGGGTGAAATTCTAAAAACTGATGGAACAGAGGTTTATAGCGATGAACAAGTCGCTTCTACAGAAGACGCCTCACTGATGGGCATTGAAATGGCGCAAAAATTACTACACAAAGCAGGCGATAACTTCTTTTTATAATCGAGTACTAATTAAACACACTGCCTATTTCTATGGGAAAACCGCGTAAAAATTCGTCAACAGTCTGAATTGACTTTCCTGGCCTCTGGAGTGAATCAATTTCGAGTGCGCCTCCCTTACAAGCAATTACTAAAGGTGCTTTTATCACTGTGCCAGGTTTTACTGAATCAACACTCGCTGAACTTACTATTCTTACATTTAAAAATTTTATTCGCTCTCCATTATAGTATGACCATGCACCCGGGAACCTAGAAAGAGCTCTGATTTGTCGACCTATCTTTTGAAAATCCAATGCCCAATCAATCTTAGCTTCTTGTTTGTCAATTTTTTTAGCATATGAGATTTCATTGCTCGACTGAGGCTTTGGAAGTAAATGATCAATTTTCTTAATTGATTCTACTAATAAAATCGCGCCAAGGGCAGCCAAGCGTTCACTCAAGGAACTAGTTGTATCATGAGGCTCAATTGAGATAATTTCTTTCGCAACAACAGGTCCCGTATCTAAGCCAATATCCATTTTCATGATACAAACACCAGTTTCACTTTCCCCAGACATTATAGCTCTATGGATCGGTGCAGCCCCTCGCCATTTAGGTAAAATGGATGCATGGACATTCAAACTGCCATACTTAGGAGCTTCAAGAATTTCTGGTGGTAGTATCAAGCCATAGGCTACTACTACTGAAAGATCAGCATCGATGTTAAAGAATTTTGATTTATCTTCGTTTGATTTGAAACTTTCAGGTGTTCTAATAGGTATTCCGTATTTCAATGCCATTTCATGCACTGGGGTTTCATTAACTCGCTTTCCTCTTCCTGAACGCCTTGGCGGCTGACTATACACGCACACAATTTCATGACCAGCTTCAATTAGTTTTTTAAATGTTGGAATAGAAAAATCTGATGAACCCAAAAATACTATTTTCATTTTATTTTCTTAGCCCTTCGAATTAGCATATCTCTCTTCAAAGCAGACAGCCTGTCGAAATACATTATGCCATTTAAATGATCAATCTGATGCTGAACGGAAGTAGCCCAAAGACCCTCGAAATCGCTTCTAACGATGATACCATCTTTACCTAAATATTTAACTGTTACTTTTTTCGGTCGTTTAATTGCTGCAGATACACCCGGAAGATTGGGACTAGCTTCAATATGCTCAGTCATTTCTTTAGATACTTGTAAAATTTCTGGATTTGCCATCAGTACAAATTGACCTCGGCTAGTTGATGCGTCAACAACGACCAACCTCGACATTATACCTAACTGGTTACAAGCTAGTCCAACACAAGACAGGGCTTCCATAGTGTCAATTAAATCCAACCAGGTTTTTTCTATATTATTGTTAATTTTCTCTACAGGCTGCGCTTCTTGCTTAAGTCTTGGGTCAGGCCACGTTAATAGTTTTCTAACAACCATCTATTTTTCTTCTCGCGCTATTTCTCGTTTAAATTTTTGCATTTTCCTCGTAATGAGTTGTCTCTTTATTGCACCGAGGTAATCTATAAAAAGTCTACCGTTTAAATGATCAATCTCGTGCTGTACACATGTGGACCATAGGCCATCAAACTCTTGCAATTGCTCCGCTCCATCTTTATCCAGCCATTTAACTTGGACAGAACTGGGCCGCTTAACCTCAGCAAATTGTTCAGGAATGGATAAACATCCCTCTTCATAAATGTTTTCTTCATCTGAACTAGCAACTATTTCAGGATTTATCATCACAATCGGCTTACGTTTAGCCGCTTCTTCCTTTTCACAATCCATAACTATAATTCGACTTAAAATACCAATTTGAGGTGCAGCTAAGCCAATACCCGGTGCATGGTACATGGTGTCCAACATATCAGCCGAAAGCTTAATAAGCGCATCGTCAATCTTTACGACAGGTTCGCATACTTTTTTTAACTTAGGATTTGGATGTAATAATATCGGTCTAAGCATATTTCTCATTTAGGTTAAAAAATAATTACATGCAACGTCCTATGGTTTTATTGCTTATCAAGAGCTTGTTTTACGCTCTCCATTAGCTTAGCTATGACACCCTAAACTACTACTGGTGAATTATGGATTTTGATGAGGTAATAGATCGCCGAGGAACGCACTCCAGCAAATGGGACACAATGGACGAACTCTACGGTGTATCTCCTGATAATGGTCTTTCCATGTGGGTGGCTGATATGGATTTTCGCGCCCCTGAAATTATCCAACAAAAACTGCGTTCAATAAACTTCCACGGTATTTACGGGTACTACGGAGATCAAGAAGAATACAAAAACTCGATTAAATGGTGGATGGAAAATAGGCATTATTGGAAGATTGATACCTCTTGGATTTTCACAACACATGGATTGGTTAATGGAACAGCATTATGCATAGATGCATTTACAAAACATCGAGACGGTATAATTCTCTTCACTCCAGTTTATTATCAATTCGCTAATCTAATCGAAGCCGCTGAGAGAACAGTGGTGGAGTGCCCACTTAAATTAATTGATAACCAATACCAATTTGATTTCGACACCTATGAGGGACAACTAACAGGTAGTGAAAGGATGATTATTCTCAGCTCTCCACACAACCCTGGTGGACGCGTTTGGACAGAGACCGAGCTAAAGGAAGTTGCTAGATTTGCAATAAAAAACGACCTTATATTAGTGTCCGACGAAATACATCACGATCTTGTATATCCCACAAACAAACACACAGTTATGCCAATAGCAGAACCAGCCGTATGCAATCGTTTGGTAATGATGACTGCCACAACAAAAACTTTCAATATTGCTGGCGCACATTCTGGGAATGTAATTATTTCCAATCCAGATTTACACCAAAAATTCTCAAAGAGAATTGCCGCTCTTGGGATCAGTCCCAATAGTTTTGGATTATTTATGGCAACGGCTGCATATTCATCAGAAGGCGCTGAATGGCTTGAAAGGCTAATAAAATATATTGACGGGAATCGTATTATTTTCGACAAAGCAATTAATATGATACCAGGCTTAAAATCTATGCTCTTAGAAGGAACATACTTAGCCTGGGTCGATTTTTCAGGTACTGGGATGGAGGAAAAAGAATTCATCAAAAGGGTACAAGAAAAAGCTAATATCGCAGTTAATCATGGAAGCACTTTTGGAACAGGTGGTGAAAACTTTCTTCGCTTCAACTTAGCAACACCACGCAAATTAGTTGTTGAAGCTACCAAAAGGTTAGAACAGGCTTTTTCAGATCTTCAATGATCTTAGCTAAGTAACGCTACAGGCCTATTTTTTGGAAGAACAAAGTCTAAAGCAGCTGTGTCTTTAACATCAGTATTTCTTTTAAATTCGAAATGAATCTCACCATTTTCTTCTGTTGATGCTATAATTAGACACTGGGATAAGTGACGCGATCCATCAAATATATCTACCAAGCCTCGCAAGTGGGGAGCATGCTCAATGTCCATAGAAAAACCACTATCCCAGAGTTTCAATACCGGTACAAGAGCTCCATTAAACTCTACCCTGAGCCTGCTTTTTTTCAGCTTTTTATCTTTTTGGGCCCTGATAAGATCAGCATGCACTTCTTTTGATAAAAACGTCGTCATAATCCCTCCCGACAACTCAAAGTCTGACTGATGAGAGGAAAAATCAAGTGTTTATTTTTTTTAAGATTTCCTGACCTTCACAGAAGATATTCTAAAGCGTCAAAATGTTGTTAATCATACGACTGTGGTAAGAATTATGAGTACATTTATGTATTTGGGGAGCCCTTGTTACTAAATGTTGAATTTATAAATTATCAGATAAATTACCCAATATGACACAAATACAACAAAATTTTAATTTTTCTTTTATCAGATAAATAATTCGTAATTAGAAAAATGTAAGGTCTACAGTTTCTAGAGATATTTTTGAACGGGTAAAATCTCAAGAAAGTTATTAAATCAAACCTCTATTGCACAGAACTACTCTGCAACCAATTCTGATAAATTTAAACTCGCCTTTTAACTAAGCAACAAGCTGTTCTGCTCTCTTCAGATCAACTGAAACCAACTGACTAACACCCTTTTCCTGCATCGTTACACCAAAAAGCCGATCCATTCTCGCCATTGTTACCGCATGATGGGTAATTATCATAAAACGTGTATTAGTCCGCCGACACATTTCATCCAACATATCACAAAACCGTGAAACATTTGCATCATCCAATGGGGCATCTACCTCATCTAAGACACAAATCGGCGCTGGATTTGCTAAGAACACAGCAAATATAAGAGCTAAAGCTGTTAAAGTTTGCTCTCCTCCGGATAGAAGCGATAACGTGGACAATTTTTTCCCAGGCGGTTGGCACATAATTTCAAGCCCAGCCTCTAGAGGGTCATCACTTTCCACCATAACTAGATTGGCTTCGCCACCACCAAATAAATGCTTAAATAATATCGAAAAGTTATTATTAACTTCCTCAAAGGCAGTTAGAAGCCTTTCACGACCCTCTCTGTTTAATGAGCCTATTCCATTCCGTAGTGATTTTATCGCTTCAGTAAGGTCGGTTTTCTCACTTCCTAAATTATCATGCTCAGCTTGGACATCGAGCATATCTTCTTCAGCCCGCAAATTAACAGCACCAAGCGAGTCGCGCTGCCTCTTTAGCCTATTAACTTCTATCTCAATTTTTTCAGAATTAGGTAATTTCTCTGGATCTTTACCTAACTTTTCAAGCAACTCCTCTGGGCTTAATTGCATTTCATCAACTATACGTTCAGCAGCACTATCAACACTCTCGTGTGCCGCTTCACTCATCGCTTCCGCACGTGCCCTGGCTTCTCTAAGACTTGATGCTGATCGCTCGGCTTCTCGCTCTTTTTCAACATGGTCACGCAGAATACTTTCGGCGCTTATTAGATTATTCTGAGCCACATTTTTGTTATTATTTGCGTCCTTTATTAATAATAAAACTTCATCTCGTCGCTTTGAAAGGTTTTCAGGTTCGGCAAGCGCATTTTGTAACTGCTCTTTATTATCATCTTGCCTTTGAATTAATTCCTCGTTCCGTTTTTCTGCTGTTTCTAATCGATAGTTCCAACCACTTAGCCCTTTTGCAACTTCCTGCATCCGCTTGGTGCGCTCATCACCCTCTCGGCGGACCTCATCATGTATAGCTCTTTTCGACAACATTGCTGCTCGATGCAATTCGACACTATTTTTTGCTTCTTCAACCGCTGCTTTTGCATCCTCTAAGTTAGCAAGCTCATCTAATACCTTGTTGGCATCGACCATTTGGGTTTCAGTGACTTCAAGATCTTTTTTATGCCGCGAAAGAGTCATTGATGATGTCTCAAGAAGATTTACTGCCAGGCTTAGCTCCGCCTCAGCTCGATTTTGGGCCCTTTGAGCTTCTGATAGATCGCTATCTGCGTCCTTCATTCGATCCCTAGCAGCCCCAAAACTCTGAGTGTCGTCAGCAAGTCTTTTTGTCAAAGTTTCATGCGCTGCTTTTGAAGCTTCTAGTTGAACATTCGCTCGCTCGTTAAGCTGCTTTAATTCCTCTAATCTATTTAATTGCTCCAAACGCAATGAAGTTGCCGTAGGAGCATCTTCAGACCATGCCCTGAAGCCGTCCCACCGCCAAAGATCCCCGTCAGTAGACACGAGCCTTTGACCAGGTTTTAACAGCCGCTGCAACTTGGGCCCATCATCTGCATCGACTAGACCGATTTGGGAGATCCGTCGATTTAAAACCTCTGGTACAGACACGTGATGGGTTAATGGGGTAACGCCAGCCGGTAAATCTTGCTCAATTGGAAGTTCTTCTAGAGAGATCCACCCTGATGGGCCATCTTCCTGCACTTGCGGCGATCTCAAATCATCAGCTAACGCTGCACCAAGAGCTTTTTCAAAACCATGTTCAACTTGAAGTCTATCAATTACCTGCCCACCTTCCATAGTATCTCTCTCTAGGATTTTCGCTAATGCAGAGACTTCAGCACTTATGGCATTGGCTTCGCCTTCGGCCGAAGACAATGCAGCCCTGGCATCCACTTCAAGCGCCTGTGTTTGATTTCTCGTCTCTTCTGATGTAATTAAACTTTCATCAGCCTCCTTACTTTCAAGCACAGCTGCCTGAAAAGATTTTTCTGCCAGGTTTAGATCATCTTTTGTTTTTTCTTGTGCCTTTAGAGCCTCTGTTCTGGATGCCTCGGCAGCAAGCGCCTCTGATTTATGCCTGCTAATTAAAACCTCAATCTCTTGCGAATACCTTTCTGCAGATTGATGACGAGCTGCTAAACGAGCCACGTCTTCTGTCATTTGAGAAAGTTTGGCTTCTTTCTCTTGCAAATTATGTGATGCTTCATGCGCCTGTTCGGCAGCTTTCTTTACTTTCGTATCATGTCCTTCAGAAGCTTTCTCCAGTTGAGCCGCTTCCCACTCGAGGCTTTTTATTGTTTCTGCCGCATCACTATTTAACTCTGCTTCGCGATCTAAATCCAAAGTTAATTGGCTTAGACGGGTATTTATCGTTTCTATTCTAGCTTTTGCATCGGCCTCTTTTGTACCCAAAGTATCTCGTTCAACTTCCAACCTTTGAAGTAAAGAAGAGGCAATGGCTTCTTTTTCTCTTAAAGGAGGAATTTTTGCCTCAGCATCGGAGCGTAAGGAAGAAAGCTCTCTGACGGCTTGCTCACTTTTGGAAGCTTTGATTGTACATTCCTGTAACTCTTGTTGAGATTTTAGCCTTGTTTCGTCAGCTTCTTTCCAACGGCGATAAAGCAGTACCCCTTCTGCATCAATTAATTCTTGCATAATCTCACGGTATCGTTTGGCTTGCCTTGCTTGACGTGAAAGTTGATGCAATTGGGTTGCGAGTTGCTCTAAGACGTCATCAACTCTTACAAGATTTGTCTCTGCACCTTTAAGCTTTAACTCAGCCTCATGTCGACGCTGGTAAAGTCCAGATATTCCAGCAGCTTCCTCCAGAACCCTTCGCCTATTTTGAGGTTTGGCATTTATTAATTCCGCAATCTGTCCTTGCCGAACCAAAGCAGGTGAATGCGCGCCTGTAGAGGCATCAGCGAAAAGCATTTGAACATCGCGAGCTCTAACGTCCTTGCCAGAAGCTTTAAATGCACTCCCTATATCCCTTGTAATCCGCCGGACGATTTCGATTATATCGTCATCATTGAATGCTTTTGGAGCCAGTCGCTCACTATTGTCCAGTATTAAGGACACCTCAGCGAAATTTTTAGCAGTTCGTGTTGCTGCTCCAGCGAAGATGACGTCCTCCATTCCGCCACCACGCATTGCTGTTGGCCTATTTTCTCCCATCACCCAACGAATAGCCTCCAAGAGATTAGATTTGCCACAACCATTAGGGCCTACAATACCTGTCAGTCCATCTTGAATAACTAATTCAGTCTGATCTACAAAGCTTTTAAAACCTGTCAAACGCAGTTTGGAGAAGTGCAATTATATACCCATGATTATTGATTCTGTTTCTAAATGGATGAAGCTCAATTAAGTTTAAGTCAACCAATCCTATACCGCATATGGAAGAAAATAAACAATTATCCACAACATATCGTACATATCGTGTAAGCTACCAGTGAAAACCTGAAAATAACGTTTGGAAAATAAATGATGCATCAAATAGACTATGCAGATCCAAGACATCCACAGATAACCAGACTTTTGACCCAAAGTCATATGTTAATGGATGAATTATTTCCAAATGAGGCAAACAGCTATCTTGAGGTAGAAAGTCTTTTAGAGAAGAGAGTACATTTTTTTGCCGCAAAGGAAAAAAATAATAAATACGTAGGCTGTGGCGCGTTTGTACTTTTTAAGCATTATGCCGAAATTAAATCGATGTTCGTAGATCCAGACTATCGTGGTCAGAATATTGGGGACGCACTCCTATCTCATATGTTAAATGCCCTATCTGATAAAGGCGTGTCTGTAGTGAAATTGGAAACAGGTACGCTACTAAAAAGCGCTCTGACTTTATATCAAAAGCATGGTTTCAAATATTGCGATGCCTTCGCTAACTATACTGAAAATAATTACTCTCTTTTTATGGAAAAAGAATTGATAATCTAATCAGAGGTATTTTTACCTAATTTTGAAATAAATATTTACACATTTTCGATCTTGGGTTTAAAAGCTCATCAATTACATTAAAATGATGGGCGTTCGGCTGAATTGTTAATTCACATTTCCATTTTTTTGATAGTAGTTTAGCTTGTTGTAAGAACGCAGGACGTTCATCTGCTCCGACCCAAACCCCCGTATTTACTTCGATTGGTATATAGAGAGCGGGGCTTTCAGAAATTGCAGAGCCTTCTGATAGGTTTAAATCTGAATTTAAATCTGTAAAAATTAAGGGCTGTAAATCGGCAAGTGGCGAAATTGGTACAACGCGCCTTAACCGAAGAGAAACGTTTTCAGGCAACACTTTTCCGCATAACATTCTGGATACGAGATGCCCACCAGCTGAGTGGCCTGCGAGCACTATAGGACCCGAATCTACTATGTTAGCTATCGCGATAATGCACTTAGCTATATCTAATGTAATCTGAGCAATGCTGACCTCTGGACATAATCTATAGCTAGGTATTACCGAGACAAAGCCATTATCCAATGCACCCAACGATAGATGTGACCAGGTCGACTTATCAAAAGCCCTCCAATAGCCACCATGTATAAAAACGAAAACGCCTGTGGTTCCTTTTTTTGGATAGAAAATATCCATTTTTTCCCGATCAGAAGGCCCGTACGGAATATCTAACTCTACAGTGGAAAAGAAAGCTCTTTCATTTCGGAAATTAGTAGCTTTCTTTTGCCATTTTTCCGGAAAAGACTTTGCGTTACTTATGTATTTTGCATTGGCGTAATCATCACTTAAGTCAACTTCCAACAAATTTTCTCTTCCTATAGTTTCAAAAACGGAATACCTCTAATACTGCTGTATGGAATATCTACTCGGAGGAAGCGAATGTCTACCAAAACCACAAATCTTGCTAATTTGTTAAGTGATACCTCTCTACTAGAAACAAAAGGATACTTGGCAGGCAAATGGGTAACTGGAGATAAAAATCAAACTTTTGATGTAATTAATCCAGCGAGAGGGGATACTATTGCTAAGGTTGCAAATCTTAGTCGTGAACAGATCTCAGCCGCCATAGATATTGCTTATGAAGCTCAAAAAGAGTGGGCTAAAAAAACCGGCAAGGAAAGAGCAACTATCCTAAGGCGTTGGTTTGAGCTGATGATGGAAAATTCTGAAGACTTAGCAAAAATTTTAACTGCAGAGCAAGGGAAACCAATGGCAGAGTCTATGGGTGAGATTGCTTATGGTGCCTCTTTCATAGAATTTTTTGCTGAAGAAGCCAAAAGAGTATATGGAGAATTTATCCCTGGTCATCAAAAAGATAAACGCATAATGGTTTTCAAGCAACCAATTGGCGTTGCAGCATCCATCACTCCGTGGAACTTTCCAAACGCGATGATCACAAGGAAAGCAGGACCTGCACTAGCTGCTGGATGTGCGTTTGTGGCAAGGCCAGCATCAGAGACCCCCCTATCAGCTCTGGCACTGGGGGTGCTAGCTGAAAGAGCAGGACTGCCAAAAGGTGTTCTCTCAATTCTACCGTCCTTAGATGCCTCAGGGACCGGCAAGGAATTCTGTGAAAACCAAAAGGTACGTAAACTTACGTTCACGGGCTCAACAGAAGTTGGTCGCATTTTATTGGCGCAAGCGGCAAATAACGTTTTAAAATGTTCCATGGAGTTAGGTGGTAATGCTCCATTTATTGTCTTTGACGATGCCGACTTGGATGCTGCCGTTGAGGGCGCAATTATGTGTAAATTCCGGAATAACGGTCAAACATGTGTATGCGCAAATAGAATCTACGTGCAGACTGGTGTGTACAAAAAATTCGCGGAAAAGCTAAAGTTGGCAGTGTCTGAACTGAAAGTGGGTGACGGTTTTGACCCTAAAACCACATTGGGGCCACTCATCGGTTCGAATGCAGTCAAAAAAGTAAATTCACATATAGAAGACGCAATATCAAAAGGCGCTGAATCGATCTATTGTGGGACTGGTGAAAAGGAAGACGGAAACTTTATTAATCCAACTATTTTAACCGGCGTGACAAAAAATATGAGAGTAGCCACCGAAGAGACATTTGGACCGCTTGCTCCATTGTTCGAGTTTTCTACCGTTGAAGAAGTTATTGCATTAGCAAATGACACAATCTTTGGCCTTGCGTCATATTTTTACGCAAAAGATTTGAGCCGCGTCTATCAGGTAGCCGAAGCACTAGAATATGGAATTGTAGGCGTAAATACTGGCATAATCTCAACAGAATTAGCACCTTTTGGAGGTGTCAAACAGTCCGGACTTGGCCGAGAAGGTAGTCACTACGGAATAGATGATTACTTGGAAATGAAATATGTTTGTTTGAGCGTTTAAGTTTTCAGTATACCGGTAAGTCAATTTGCTGTTTTAAAATATTCAGATAAAAAAGCTATACAATTTCAAAATCGTCTGGATAAAAAAATTGGGCAAATCAAAAGTGGGTAAAAAAAATATTAATGGATGGATCATAGTCGACAAACCGACTGGTATAACTTCGACAGCCGTAGTGAATAAAATTAAATGGGCATTCGACGCAAAAAAAGCAGGACATGCGGGTACTTTAGATCCAAATGCTACAGGCATATTAGCAATAGGTCTAGGTGAAGCAACAAAAACTATCCCTTATGTTACCAACCAGTCAAAGTGTTATTCTTTTGAAGTGAAGTGGGGTGAAGCGACAAATTCTGATGATTCAGACGGGGAGATTACGGAAAGATCCAATGTGAGACCATCAGAGCAAGATATACTAACTACACTTCCTCTATTTCAGGGTAGAATAGAGCAAAAACCCCCTTTATTTTCTGCAGTAAAAATAAATGGAAAGCGAGCATATGAGCTGGCAAGGAAGGGTGAAAATTTTGATATAGCGCCCAGAACTTTATTTGTAAGTAGCCTTAAATTAGAAAAATATATTAGCCAGAATAACGCTCATTTTACATTAGAGTGCGGTAAAGGTGGCTATGTTCGCGCAATTGCCAGAGATCTTGGGTTAAAAATGGGGTGTTATGGCCATGTTACGTCGTTACGACGAATATCATCAGGGTCTTTTGACTTATCAATGGCGGCTGAATTAGATGACATAATAAAATTAAGTAAATCACCAGGTTTAAATAATTTCCTCTATCCGCTCGAGCTAGGCCTCACATCGATGAAACAAGGAACTTGTACTTCATCTGAAGCTGAGAAAATTAAGAATGGCAACTCTTCTCCCATCTTTTGCGAAGATGCAAAATGTGGGGAAGAAATCTGGGTTAGCTATCGTGAAACACCTCTTGCGATAGGGAAGTATGAAGCCGGTGTATTTCTACCAAAAAAAGTTCTGAATTTAACTAAAAGTGAGCTCAATGATAACCAAGGAATTTCTGAAAGATGATGCTTTTTCAAAAGCAACGTATTCAAATTGTAAGAGATATAGGTATTGCCTCTCCAGAGAATGGGATGCTGCTAAAAAAATAGCTCATTTTATAATGCTTAATCCGTCGACCGCGACCGAGTACCAGAATGATCCCACTGTAGAGCGATGTGAACGACGCGCAAGAACACTCGGTTATGGCGGGTTTTCTGTTACTAATATTTTCGCTTGGCGGGATACAGATCCAAAAAAAATGGAAAGAGCTATTGACCCAATTGGCCCAGAAAACGATAGCATGATTTTAAAAACATGCTTGAATGCAGACATTAATATTGCTGCATGGGGTATACATGGAAGCCATCGTGCGAGAGATGTAGAAGTAAAAAGAATTTTTTATGAGGCGAAATTAAGGGTATTTAGTTTGGGGCTCACAAAGTTAGGATACCCAAAGCATCCACTATACATCAGTTATGAAGTTAGACCCCAGATATGGTTAAACGGTGATAATGTTAGTTAAGAGCCTCCGAATTATGTGTGGGCAATCCTATCAATTTGTACTTAATTAAAGTACTTCACATTCTTGGTATATTAAAATAGAAGCCACGTGATGAGTGATTCATCACAATGAAACGGTCTTGCTGGACGACATCCTGGCTTGTACCACAATTTTAGAGGATAGTGCGTTGTCGATTACTGCAGAAGAAAAAGCTAAAGTTTTAAAAGAGTATGCAACAAAAGACGGAGACACTGGTTCGCCAGAAGTTCAAGTTGCAATTCTTACATCAAGAATTAACACATTAACTGAGCATTTCAAAACCCATAAAAAAGATAACCATTCTCGAAGAGGGTTATTGAAGATGGTGGCTCAAAGACGTAAACTTCTTGATTTCTTAAAGAACAAAGAAGAGCAGCGATATATAAATCTTATAGGTCGCCTGAGTATTCGAAGATAATCAGGTTAATTATTTTCTAACACTTCCAAAGCATTGTCTATTGGGAGAATATAAGCACTTTGAGTAATTATTTTTCGTAGCTTTCAATCCTTTTCCCGGTGTTATATATGCTCTTCAAGAACCTATTGTGCTGGTGACCGCAGTACGGTGTAAATTAATTGGTCAGGGGGAATTCTTCCCTGTTGGAATGGCTATTCAGCCTAATTAGGATACGTAGATGTTTGATGTAATAAAAAAATCAATTGAATGGGGTGAGGAAACTCTCACATTAGAAACTGGAAAAGTAGCTCGACAAGCCGACGGGACAGTTATTGCTACACTTGGTGAAACTTCAGTAATGGCGAATGTAACATTTGCAAATGAAATGAGAGAAGGGCAGGATTTCTTCCCTCTGACTGTACACTACCAAGAAAAATACTATGCTGCGGGAAAAATACCAGGTGGCTTTTTCAAACGAGAGGCAAGGCCTTCAGAAGCTGAAACTTTAACAGCCAGGCTTATAGACAGACCAATAAGACCTTTATTCGTCGAAGGCTTTAAACACGAAGTTTTGGTGATGTGCACTGTACTATCTCATGATTTGGTCAACTCACCAGACGTTGTAGCTCTGATAGCAGCTTCTGCCGCACTGACCCTTTCCGGCGTACCCTTCATGGGACCAATTGCAGCCACTAGGGTTGGTTTTGAAAATGGTGATTATATTTTGAACCCAACAGTAGACGATATGCAAGGCCTCAAAAATAACCCAGATCAACGCTTAGATTTGGTGGTCGCTGGAACTAAAGATGCTGTAATGATGGTAGAGTCCGAAGCATACGAGTTGTCTGAAGATGAGATGCTCGGCGCAGTAACTTTTGCTCATAAGCAAATACAGCCTGTAATAGATTTAATAATTGACCTAGCAGAAGATGCTGCAAAAGAACCTTTTAATTTTGAGGCACCAGATTTTTCAGTTTTACTGAAAAATGTAAAAAAACTTGGTGAGAAGAAAATGCGGGCTGCATTTGCAATCACTGACAAGCAAGAACGGCAATTAGCAGTAGCTGATACTCGCGAATATATAAAGTCAAAATTATCAGATGAAGAATTAGAGGATCCTAATCTTGGATCAGCGATGAAGAAACTGGAAGCCGGTATCTTGAGAGGCGACGTAGTCAAAGGCGGTAAACGTATAGATGGTAGATCTACCACAGATATTCGCCAAATAATTTCGGAAACTGGTCTCCTACCAAGAACACATGGTTCTGCCCTGTTCACACGTGGTGAAACTCAGGCCCTTGTAGTTACAACGCTTGGTACGGGCGACGACGAGCAAATTATAGATGCATTACACGGTAATTTTCGCTCCAACTTTTTGTTACATTATAACTTTCCTCCGTATTCTGTTGGAGAAGTTGGAAGAGTTGGACCAACGGGTCGAAGGGAAGTTGGGCACGGGAAGCTAGCATGGAGAGCACTCCAGGCTGTATTACCAGCAGCAACTGATTTTCCATATACAATCCGCGTTGTCTCCGAAATTACGGAGTCCAATGGGTCGTCGTCAATGGCGTCTGTCTGTGGAGGCTCACTAGCCATGATGGATGCTGGAGTTCCATTGAAAAGTCCTGTTGCAGGAGTAGCCATGGGTCTAATTCTTGAAGATGACGGATCTTATGCAGTGTTAACAGACATTCTTGGCGATGAAGATCACCTTGGTGATATGGATTTCAAAGTTGCGGGTACTGAAAATGGTATTACGTCTCTTCAAATGGATATCAAAGTCGCCGGGATAACACCGGAAATAATGAAACAAGCGCTGTCTCAGGCTAGAGATGGCCGAATGCATATTCTCCAAGAAATGTCGAAAGCGATTTCTGAAGCCGGTGATTTCAGTGTTCATGCACCTCGGATTGAAACTATGAAAGTTGCTACTGATAAAATTCGAGAAGTAATTGGGTCTGGCGGTAAAGTTATTCGTGAAATAGTGGAAACATCCGGAGCCAAAGTCGACATTAGCGATGATGGTACAATAAAAATTGCTTCTCCAGACGGCGCATCTATCCAAAAAGCATACGATATGATCCATTCCATCGTGGCAGAGCCAGAGGTCGGTAGCATATACACCGGGACGGTTGTGAAGTTGGTTGATTTTGGGGCTTTCGTCAACTTTTTTGGTAAGCGTGATGGTTTGGTTCACGTAAGTCAAATTGAGAACCGCCGCCTGAATCACCCTTCTGATGTATTGAAAGAAGGGCAAGAGGTTAAAGTTAAACTTGTGGGCCTTGATGATAGGGGCAAGGTTCGACTGTCAATGAAAGTTGTAGATCAGGACACGGGCGAAGAAATAGTGGAAGATAAAAAAGAGGCTTAGGCATTAATATGGAGAACGCCAAACGCTAATGGCGTTCTCTATTATATAACTAAACATTAAAAGTTTCGAAAATGTTAAAAATCTAGTACCACGCCTCTGGTATTTCCTTTTTTCTCCGAATTACGTATTCATGTAACTCTTCCTTTTTTGAAGCATCTAACAGTGGCGCTTCGTAGTTACCAAGCATATTATTCCAGCGTTCATAAGCGCGTTTGCGCATATCTTTACTTCCACTATCCTCCCAGCTTTCAACATTTTCACTGTCAGATAGTTTGGGTTCATAAAATGCCTCTTTATAATTTTGCATAGTATGGTCTGATCCTAAAAAGTGACCACCTGGTCTTACCTGATTATAAGCTTCACGTGCGAGAGCATTCTCATCCGTCTCAAGACCTATGTGTAATAATTTCTGATAACTACCAAGCCTATCCGCATCCATAATCAGCTTTTCAAATCCTGTTACTAATCCGCCTTCAAGCCATCCGGCTGCATGTAGTGTAAAATTTGAGCCTGCCATCATCGTAGAATGCATGGAGTCAGCCGATTCAAAGGCTGCCTGTGCATCCTCAATTTTAGAAGCGGTTAATGAACCCCCACACCTTAAAGGCAAACCTACTCGCCGTGCTAGCTGACCAATTACGTAGTTAGATAGCACTGGTTCTGGCATTCCAAATGTTGGTGCGCCAGATTTTAAGGACATTGATGATAAAAAGTTACCCATAACAAAAGGTGCACCTTTATATACTAACTGAGTAAAGGCACAGCATACCATTACTTCTGCCATTGCTTGAGCGATCGCGGCTGTTGTACTTACTGGGCCCATTGCACCAGAAAGAATGAATGGGGTTACGACCATAGCTTGCCCACGACCAGAATATACCTGTATAGCCTCCGAAGCTACTTTATCGACTAGTAATGGTGAGTTAGTGTTTACATTTGCCATAATACAGACATCGTTCTTCAACTTATCTGCCCCAAAGACTATTTCTACCATATCTATAGCATCTTGGGCTCGGCTCTTTTCTGTTATTGCGCCTAAATGAGGTTTATCAGAAAGTATCATGTGAGCCAGCATCATGTCTAAGTGCCGTTGACTTACAGGGATGTCTGTTGGCTCTGCAATTACAAAAGATCCATGATGAAGGTTTGGATGCATAAATGTTAATTTTACTAATTTCTGAAAGTCTTCTAATTTGGCATATCTACGACCACCTTTTAAGTCTCTTACGAAAGGTGCACCATAGATTGGCGCAAAGACTTGGTTCACTCCTCCAATAGTTACGGAACGGTTTGGATTTCTCGCATGTTGAGTAAACTCGCTTGGAGCAAAAGAACACAATTTCCGGATCAATTTTGCATCGGCTCGAATAAGATCTCCATACTCGCCGCAAGGCTTTATCCCAGCCTTCTGCCAAATACTTAAAGCGGTTGGATCATCACGGAAAGCTATACCTATATTTTCGATAAGCCAGTCTACCTGATCCTCGATAATTTGTAATTGCTCCTCGTCAAGTATATCAAAAAAGGGAATATTACGTTTTATGTATGGAGATGGACCTCCAAAAACTTCCTGATTTTTTCTTCTCTCAGATCTCTTACGCCTATTCATAAGTGCGCTCCATCTGATCTACTCCGTACGACCTTTAAAGTTTAAATAGCATCAGGAAATTTATATAATGATCAATTTCTGAGTTTTTCATTTTTTGGATCATAAGGGCTATCAGAGGTTACAACAGCATTCCATAACGTATTCTGAATTTTAACCTTCAACTTTTGACCTTCAACAGCAAAACTTGGATTAACATAGCCCATACCTATTGATTTTTCAAAAAAGACTGAATAACCACCAGAGGTTAATCTACCAATTCTTGTGGTTCCATCTTCAGCATAAAGTGCTTCGCGACCCCATGGGTCTGCATCCTTTGGCCCGTCAATTAGCAAAGTAATACATTTTGACCTTATACCAATTTTTTCCATTTGGGACTTACCGTTGAAATCTTTTGACATGTCCACGAAACGCGGAAGGTCAGCCTCTAGTGGTGTAGCATCCCTACCCAATTCAGTACCAAATGCTCGATACGATTTTTCTTGGCGCAACCAATTTTGAGCTCTAGCGCCCACCCATTTCAATTCGTATTTCTTGCCAACTGCTTCTAGAAGGTCAAAAAGATAATTTTGCATTTCAATTGGGTGATGTAATTCCCAGCCTAATTCTCCGGTGTAAGAAACTCGTATTGCATTAACTGAACACATACCTAGTTCCACTCTTTTACAACTAAGCCACGGGAACCTTGCGTTCGACAGGGCTGTAGTTTGATCCACGTCTCTAACAATTTCAGACAGAAAATCACGGGATTTGGGGCCGGCTACAGCAAAAACACCCCATTGTGATGTCACATCATGTATTTCAATATAACCAAACTCAGGAGACTTATCTTCCGCACATTTTATCAAATAGTCAGCATCATAATCCGTCCACGCACCTGCTGAAACAAGGTAGAACTCATCTTGCTTCAATCGAACTATCGTATACTCTGTTCTGGTTGTGCCCGAATTTGTCAAAGCATATGTTAAGTTAATACGCCCAACTTTTGGCAGTGCATTGCATGTGAACCAGTCTAAGAAGCTCAATGCACCAGGCCCTTTAACAATGTGCTTTGTGAAAGCCGTAGCATCGATCACGCCTACGCCATTTCTGATTGCCTTTGCTTCAGAAAGGGCATATTTCCACCAGGCCCCACGACGAAAGCTCCTGGAGTCATGATCAAAGTTATCATCTGCATCAGCAGGTCCAAAATAATTTGGACGCTCCCAACCATTAACCTGACCAAATTGTGCGCCCAATTTTTTCAAGCGATCATAAGCCGGAGAAGTTCTAAGAGGCCTACATGCTTTTCTTTCCTCATCAGGATGATGCAAAATATAAACATGCTCATAGCATTCTTCATTTTTTCGCGCAGCATACTCGGTGGTTATCCATTTTCCGTACCGCTTAGGGTCTAGCGAAGCCATATCAATCTCAGCTTCACCCTCTATCATCATCTGCGCTAAATAATAACCTGTTCCACCAGCGGCTGTTATACCGAAACTAAAACCTTCTGCCAGCCAAAGGTTTCGTAAACCTGGTGCTGGACCAACTAGTGGGTTTCCATCGGGTGTGTAGCAAATAGGTCCATTAAAATCGTCCTTTAATCCCACATTTTCTGTAGATGGAATTCGATGGATCATTGATAAATATTCATGTTCAATACGATCTAAATCTAGTGGAAATAGATCAGCTCTGAAGCTATCTGGAACCCCATACTCAAATCGAGCTGGTGCATTTTTTTCATAGGGTCCCAATATCCAGCCACCTCGTTCTTCACGCACATACCACTTAGCGTCGGCGTCTCGTAGGACTGGGTGTTCCGAGTTGCCTTTGTCCCTGAACTTAACTAATTCTTTATCTGGCTCGGTAACAATGAACTGATGCTCAACTGGAATTGCTGGAATTTTAATTCCCAATAAAGCTGCCGTCCTTTGTGCATGATTTCCAGTGGCAGTAACCACGTGCTCTGCAACAATAGAAATTTTTTCATTGCTAGCGACTAAGTTACCACCCTTTTCAACCATTTTACTGCAAATAACTTCCCACTCGCATCCATTCCAATGATAAGAATCTACCTGCAATTTACGTTCAACGGATACACCTCTTTGCCTTGCTCCCTTAGCCATGGCCATTGTAACATCTGCTGGATTGATGTACCCATCTGTCGGGTGATAAATTGCTCCAACTAAATCCTCTGTTCGCACTAACGGCCAACGATCCTTGATTTGGTTTGGTGTCATCCATTCGAATGGTACATCGCACGTTTCAGCTGTAGATGCGTATAACATGTACTCATCCATTCGTTCCTGACTCTGTGCCATGCGAAGATTTCCAACCACAGAGAACCCTGCGTTCAATCCAGTTTCAGCTTCAAGCATTTTGTAAAATTCGACAGAGTACTGATGAATATGCGTTGTTGCATACGACATGTTAAACAATGGAAGAAGCCCTGCAGCATGCCATGTTGACCCAGATGTTAATTCGTCACGCTCTAAGAGCATAACATCATTCCAGCCTCCTTTGGCCAAATGATAAGCAATTGATGCTCCTACAGCGCCACCACCTACTACGACTGCTTTGACGTGGGTTTTCATTATGCTCTCCTACAGATAATATTTTCTCCAACATTATGGTACTTAAACACCGAGCCCAGCCGACATTAAAAAACAAAAATACGACTTTTGCCCTTATTTTAGATTTACATTTATCACTAGATAAGTATCTATTTTCAGTTAATTTTATTGCTTATATCAAAGTGAAATAATCATTTTGTGATTAGTTTGACCTTTATCTAAAAGCGGTTGCAGCGTATAAGCTTATTTCTAAGAGCTACATTAGAATCGTAATTGGTTAAATTTAATTAACAAAGGCACGAACTTATGGTTGGGTTATCAAGCATCACCGGAATTTTATCGCAAGATATGGCAATAGATCTGGGAACTGCAAACACCCTCGTTTATGTAAAAGGCAGAGGAGTAATCTTATCTGAACCATCAGTGGTAGCCTACCATGTTAAAGACGGGAGTAAGAAAGTCCTGGCCGTTGGAGAAGACGCAAAATTAATGCTGGGTCGTACCCCAGGTAGCATCGAAGCTATACGCCCCATGAGGGAAGGCGTCATAGCAGACTTCGACGTAGCAGAAGAAATGATAAAACATTTCATAAGGAAGGTGCATAAAAGATCAACATTCTCAAAACCAAAAATTATAGTGTGCGTACCGCATGGTGCAACTCCAGTGGAGAAAAGAGCTATTCGTCAATCAGTTCTCTCTGCTGGCGCTAGAAAAGCAGGTTTAATTGCGGAACCAATTGCAGCAGCGATCGGTGCTGGAATGCCAATAACTGACCCAACGGGCAATATGGTTGTCGATGTAGGCGGAGGCACGACAGAAGTAGCTGTGCTATCACTTGGTGACATAGTTTATGCTAGGTCTATACGTGTTGGCGGGGATAGAATGGATGAAAGTATAATAAATTATCTTCGAAGACACCACAATTTGCTTGTTGGCGAAAGTACTGCAGAGCGGATTAAAACATCTATTGGTACAGCAAGAACTCCAGACGATGGAAGGGGATCGTCTATGATGATTAGGGGACGTGACATTTTAAATGGCATTCCAAAAGAAATTGAAATTACACAATTGCATCTATCCGAAGCGTTAAGTGAACCTGTTCAGCAAATTTGTGAAGCAGTAATGACAGCATTGGAAACGACCCCACCTGATCTAGCAGCTGACATAGTGGATCGCGGCGTTATGCTTACGGGCGGCGGCGCCTTGCTTGGAGACTTAGACCTCGCACTACGTGAGAGAACCGGACTTGCGGTTTCAATAGCAGACCAGAGCCTTAATTGTGTGGCTCTAGGGACCGGAAAAGCATTAGAGTTTGAAAAACAATTACGACATGCAATAGATTACGACAGTTAAAAAAGAGTAAATTTATCTTTTGAGTAATGATCGACAGACGCAGACTGACTACTTTGCTCCTCTTCGCAGGTTAATTACTGCTCTATTGCTTTTAGGCCTGTTTGGCCTCTTCGTTTTATGGCGTATAGACGGTCCTCGAGTTGAAAAATTTAGAGTTCTAGTAATAGATACATTCGTACCTAGTTTTGAATGGATGTTACGGCCGATGACATCAGTCGTAAAACTTGCGCAGGATTACCAAAGTTATGAGAAACTTCTAGAACAAAATAAAGAATTAAGAAGAGAACTGCAGCAAATGAAAAGCTGGAAAGAAGCAGCTTTGCAATTAGAGCAAGAAAATGCGCGTTTACTGGATCTGAGTCAGCTGAGACTTGATAGCAAACTTACCCATGTAAGCGGTATCGTTATGGCAGACAGTGGGTCTCCCTTTCGTCAGTCAGTTTTATTAAATATTGGCTCTAGAGATGGCATACAAGATGGTTGGGCTGCCATGGATGGTTTAGGTCTAGTCGGTCGCATTTCAGGTGTCGGCTCGTCAACAAGTCGAGTTCTTTTACTCACTGACAATGCAAGTCAGATCCCTGTTATACTTCAACCTTCTGGCCAAGATGCAATCGTTATGGGCGACAATTCCTTTGCTCCTCCAGTGGAATTTATAGAAAACGCTGACCTAGTTCGGCCTGGTGATAGAATTATAACCTCTGGTGAAGGGGGTGTTCTCCCCGCGGGACTTTTGGTTGGAACGCTCGCCATGGACCCAAACGGCAGGCTTAGAACAAGGTTAGCCGCTGACTATGAGCGATTAGAATTCCTCAAAGTGTTGCGAGATTATGGTACAGAAAAGATTGATGGTTTGGGGAGTTTATTAAAACGAAAAGATAGTCTATCAAGCCTATCTAATTCTACAGACGGTTCTGAATCAGTGGATGAGGCATCCAGTGAGTAAAATTCCAAGCGAACGTATATGGATTAACCGTACTATTTTCACAACACTTTCTGTTTTCGTTATTTTGACCAATCTGATGCCACTTCAAACAACACCTCAAGCCTGGCCTTGGCCAAATATTCTATTGCTACTTATATTCTGTTGGTCCCTGAGAGAACCTAATTTCGTACCAGTTCCATTAGTTACCGTTATCCTTCTTATGCAAGACCTTCTTCTGCATCGTCCACCTGGATTATTATCCGGCATAACTATTATTGTCCTAATTTGGATAAAAATTATTACAGCTAGCTCAGACGATAAATCATTTTTAGCAGAATGGGTTCGCGTGTCATTAGCTTTTGCGGCTATTTCATTGATCTATCATTTATTACTCTCTTTATCACTTGTAACTACAACAGAGCTCAGAATAAGCTTAATCCAAACGATATTTAATATATGTATATACCCCGTTATCGTTTTGGTCTCACACCACATATTTCGTGTAAAAAGACCATATTTTACCAGAAGCGGGCGCGTAATTTAGAGAATTAAACATGTGGCAGAAGTCAAACATAGTTTCATATCGACATTTTCGGACAACAAGGCGTGGTTTATTAGTTGGTGGCCTACAACTTGGATTTTGTGGATTGCTAGCTTGGCGCATGCATCATCTTCAAGTCGAAAAGGCAGACAGTTTTAGGCTTATAGCAGATGAAAACAGAATAAACATACGGTTAATTCCCAACCAAAGGGGCGAAATATATGATAGAAATGGGGTTAAACTAGCCGGAAACGAGGCAAGCTACAAAATTACGATGGTCGCAGAAGATGCAGGTGATATAAGTTTAATTTTAGAGCGTCTTTCAAAAATAATTAAATTATCACCTGAGGATATTAATCGCTCAAAGGCTGAGTTGGATAGGAGCGCAAAATTTCTACCGGTAACGATCGTGGATAGGCTGGAGAGAGACGACATTGCTAAAATTGCTGTTAATGCTCCAATGCTACCAGGAATTAATCCAGAGATAGGCTTCTCTAGAACCTACCCATTAGGTGAAATCTTTGCACATGTTGTTGGATACGTTGGTCCCGTGAGTAGCCGTGATTTAGAATTAAGGGAGGACCCTGATCCACTTTTAAGAATTCCTAGATTCCAGATTGGTAAAGTCGGAATAGAAAGGGAGCTCGAGACCACGCTTCGCGGTAAAGCCGGAATTAAACGGGTGGAGGTAAATGCCTTAGGTCGAGTAATGAGAGAGATAGAACGAAAAGAGGGTTCTAAAGGTGCTAATTTAAAACTCACTTTGGATACAAATTTGCAAGCATATGTGCGAGCAAGATTGGGAACTGAGAGTGCATCCGTCGTTGTTCTAGATTGTAAAAGTGGGGAAATTTTGGCTATTTGCTCTTCCCCCGCGTATGATCCAAACAAGTTTGTGCGTGGGATTTCTTTTAATGATTACGGTATATTAAGAGACGACAATCATAGACCTCTAGCTTCGAAGACAGTGCAAGATGCATATCCACCTGGGTCTACATTTAAAATGGTCACAGTTCTTGCTGCACTTGAGGCAGGTATTATTGATCACAGAGAAAAAATTAGGTGCAATGGACACGTAGAAGTATCAAGCCGAAAATTCCATTGTTGGAAGCGTGATGGCCACGGCAACGTAGATTTAGTAAAATCCCTTAGAGAAAGTTGTGACGTCTACTATTACGAATTAGCTCAAAGGGTAGGCATTGAAAAAATTGCAGAAGTAGCCCGTGTCCTAGGTTTAGGAAAATCTTTCAATATTGAAATGTCTGCCGTCACGTCAGGTATTGTACCAGATAAGCTTTGGAAACGGAATGCTCGATCCAGAGAATGGGTTGTGGGTGATACTGTCAACTCATCAATTGGCCAGGGATATGTTTTATCTTCTCCTTTACAGCTTGCAGTCATGATGGCAAGAATTGCAACGGGAAATGAGATTTTGCCAAAACTTATTAAATCCATAAATGGGTTTGAGAGTGATGCGGTGCCAGGTGAGTTGAGTTTAAATAAAAATAACTTAAAGCTTATAAGAAAGGCTCTTTTTGAAGTTACAAACGATAAAAGAGGAACGGCATACCACTCAAGAGTTTTAGATAAGAAAAGTAAAATTATAGGAAAATCTGGTACATCACAGGTTAGAAACATCTCTACAGTTGAGAGGACACTAGGAGTTCTCGAAAACAAAGATCTACCCTGGGATCAGCGTGACCATGCCTTGTTCGTAAATTATGCGCCATATGATGATCCCAAAATAGCAGTTTCAGTTGTCGTAGAGCATGGTGGAAGTGGCTCAACTGTTGCAGCACCAATTGCTAGGGATATTACCCTTCAAGCAATCTACAAGGGTACTCCCCCAATAACGGCATACCCTGTAGAAGATCGAGCCAGGATTTATAATCAGCAACGCGACTTGATAAAATTGATGCCGAAAATGACAAAGTCATCGAAAGTTCAAGCATGAGCTATCTTGAATATCGGGTTAAAACAGTACCAACTGGTTGGAGAAAAATTCTATTCATAAACTGGGGCTTGGTTGCTTTAATAATTGGCGCTGCAGCTTCTGGCTTTGTAATGCTTATATCAGTTGCGGGCGGTAGTCTTGACCCATGGGCATCTGCTCAAATGCAAAGATTTTCAATTGGCTTGGTCGCAATGTTTGTTATTGCAATGACGCCTATTTGGATCTGGCGGAATGTTTCTGTTCCGATTTACGTAATAGCTCTTTTATTACTTTTACTAGTAGAGTTCTTAGGAAGTACCGGGATGGGAGCTCAGAGATGGATAAACTTAGGGTTCATAAATTTACAACCATCGGAAGTAGCAAAAATAGCATTAGTAATGCTAATGGCAGCTTACTACGATTGGCTGCCTAGTGATAAAGTTTCAAGGCCATTTTGGGTTTTAGTTCCATTAATTTTTATATCTTTACCCGTTTTGCTCGTTATCCAGCAACCTGATCTTGGCACTTCAATACTGTTACTTCTCTCAGGCGTAACAGTTATGTTTCTAGCTGGAGTGCACTGGATTTATTTTGGTACAGTAATGGCGTTATCAACTGGTCTTGTACTAGCGCTTTTCAAAAGTCGAGGTACAGAATGGCAATTACTTCAAGAATACCAGTTTTTAAGAATTGACACATTTTTGAATCCCGATAGTGATCCATTGGGCGCAGGATATCACATTACTCAATCAAAAATTGCTTTAGGCTCCGGGGGTTGGACTGGCCGGGGTTTCATGGAGGGAACACAATCTCGCCTAAATTTTCTACCTGAGAAACATACTGATTTCATATTTACAACAATAGCTGAAGAGTTAGGTTTTGTTGGGTCAATTTCAATTTTGGCAATTTATGTAGCCATTATAATTTTTTGTTTGTTCTCTGCATTAAGACATAAAGAAAGGTTTTCATCACTTTTATCCCTAGGCCTTACCGTAACCTTTTTTTTATTTTTTGCGGTAAATATGTCGATGGTCATGGGCTTGGCACCAGTTGTAGGAGTGCCGTTACCCTTAATTAGTTACGGAGGATCTGCTATGCTTGTTCTTATGGGTGCGTTTGGTTTAATTCAATCAGCGCATGTCCACAGACCTAGAGGTCACGTATGAAAGTAAATATATTATTTTCTGCAAACGAGGATAACTGGAACCGTTATAAAACGCCACTCAAAGAAGCACTTGATGCTACATCTTTAGATTACAATCTGGGAACAGGTTTCGTTCCAAGTGAAGTAAATTACATTATTTATGCTCCAAGCAGTTTGCTACAAGATTTTTCACCGTATACCAACCTCAAGGCAGTTTTGAACTTATGGGCTGGAGTGGAAGGGGTTACAAGCAATAAAACACTCAAAGTTCCTTTGGCTCGAATGGTAGATGTAGGCTTAACAAGTGGGATGGTGGAATGGGTTACCGGACACACCTTACGTCACCACCTTGGGATCGATAAACATATTCATGGGCAAGATGGTACATGGCGTTCAGATGTCCCACCATTGGCAAAAGACCGGGTTGTAACAATACTCGGACTGGGAACTTTGGGAACTGCATGCGGTATAACTCTGAAAAAACTTGGCTTTAATGTTCGCGGATGGTCTCGAACAAATAAAAAAGTGGATGGTATTTCATGCTTTTTTGGTGATGATCAAATCGATCCATCATTAATGGAAGCTGACATAGTAATTTTATTACTACCCGACACGCAATTGACACAAAATATATTAAATCAACATACACTTTATCTGCTAAAAAGAGGTGCTTTTGTACTTAACCCTGGTAGAGGTCCTCTTATCGATGATGTTGCCTTACTAGAAGCATTAGACAGTGGTCAAATTGAACACGCCACGTTAGACGTTTTCAGAATTGAGCCACTGCCTAAAAGTCACCGATATTGGTCTCATACAAAAGTAACGGTTGTCCCTCACAAAGCTTCTGATACAAGACCAAGAACATCAGCCCAAGTTATTGCCATGAATATAAAGAGAGCTGAAAATGGTCTAGAGTTATTACATTTAGTCGATAGAGATATTGGTTATTGAACATAAAAAATATCGGCAGAAGGTTGCCAACTAAGACTTTATGTTGTTTTCTTCAATCTTTTAAAACTTCATCGGACTTTTAAAAATAATATTTTAACAAAAATTATAAGAGAAATTTAAATGGTTCAAATTTTCTTAGTGCGTCATGGACAAGCAAATTCTGAAGCTAAAGATGAAGTGTCTTACGACAAGCTGAGTCCCTTAGGAAAGATTCAAGCTGGCTGGCTTGGGCAGTATTTTAAGAAAAATGAATTTAATTTTGACGTTTGTTTTAGTGGTACACTTTTACGTCAAAGAGATACTGCCGATTTATTAGAGTGTCACAATCGAAAAGAAATAATACGAAACCCAGGGTTAAATGAGATCCAATACTACACCCTATCCACACTTGTGGAGCAACAGTTTAAAAAGCCGCCACCAAAAACTGGGCTAGATTTTGAGCAACATTTTGAGTTTATTATGTCAAAATGGCAGTCGAACGAAATAGTAAATGTACCGGAATCTTTTGTGGATTTTGAAGAACGTGTATCGGGGGTGTTCGAAATCTTACGAAATAGTGGAGATCGTGTATTAGCGATTACTTCTGGAGGTATTATTGCAAAAGCACTTCAAAATTGTTTGGGTTTGAGTGACAAAATAATGATAAAGTTTCTACTAGCTTCAATGAATACGGGCGTAACAATTCTCAATTACTCAAATGGGCAATTTAACGTAGAGCAAATAAACGCTCTACCACATTTGGATCATTCTAGCAGAATTAGATCCCGCACATATTTCTAATACTTAAGGGAAGTCCCAATAAATGACACATATTTTGATAAGATCAGAGTGTAGAGACAATGAAAAAAGAGTTGGAATTACGCCATTAGAAGCTAAGAACTTATTGAATCATGGAATTAAAGTTTCAATTGAGGAAAGTAAGTCACGAATTATTCCTGTTTCAAACTATCGCGATGTAGGATGCGAAATTGTAAAAGAAAAGAGTTGGCCAAATGCACCGCTGGAAACAATCATCTTTGGTTTAAAGGAGTTACCGGACGATCCCTTTCCGCTAAAACACCGGCATATTATGTTTGGTCACGCATTTAAAGGTCAACCAACAGCTAAAAATTTACTAAATAGATTTAAAGCAGGTGGCGGTGTTCTTTACGATATTGAATATTTAATTGCTCCTACGGGCAAACGGGTAGCTGCATTTGGCTATTGGGCTGGATACGCAGGCGCAGCCGTTACCATATCATGCTGGGTTTCTCAAAAAGCAAAAAAAAGCCCAAAAACTTTCACTCCTTATCAAGATAAAGATAGCTTGGACCGACAAATTAAGCGCGAACTTGAAAAAAGCAAGCATTCGCCGAAAAATGCGATCGTGATTGGCTCTCTTGGTCGAGTGGGTAGCGGTGTCATAGATTTGTGTGAAAAGATGAATATCAAAATGACAAAGTGGGATATTTTAGAGACTTCTAAGAAACAGGATTTCTCAGAAATCTTAGACCATGACTTATTCTTCAATTGCGTAGTTGCAAATAAAGAAACTCCAACATTTATTTCGGAAGGGATAATTCAACGCAATCAGAACCTGACCATAGTCGGGGATATAGCATGCGATCCAGGCAGTAAGTATAATCCAATTGCAATATATGACGCAGTTACAACATGGTCGGAACCAGTAGCTCGAGTGAGTGAAAATCCCATTTTGGAGGTGATGGCAATCGATAACCTACCGTCACTTCTGCCTCTAGAGAGCTCTGTAGATTTTGCATCTCAACTATTGCCAACTTTGATTGAATTAGACAGACTAGATGAGGGTGTATGGCTAAGAGCGCGCCAAACATATTTAGACAATGTAAAGAAGGTATAAAATGACAATTCATTGGTGTGGTGCGGGTTTATCGGCAATTCCAGGTCTAAGAAGACTAATTAAAGAAGAATATGATGTAGTTGTCTGGAATAGAACACCGGCTAAGGCTAACGCTGCCGTTGGGGACATTACAAATAAAATTCGAGTATTTGATAAGGGGTTACTTCAAGATTGTTTGCAAAAAGGTGACATTATCGTATCTATGCTACCAGCAGATTGGCATGTGCCTTTGGCCTCGTTAGCAATTTCCAAAAATGCACATTTTGTTAGTTCATCCTATATAGCGCCAGAAATGCGGATACTTGATAATGAATTCAAAAAAGCAAAATTAGTTTGTATTAATGAAGTAGGTTTAGATCCAGGTATTGATCATTTAATGGCTCACAAACTGGTGACCGACTATCGCCAATCTGAAAATTACAATATCGAAAATGAACTAAGCTTTCTTTCTTACTGTGGGGGTATTCCAAAATTTGAAAATGCATTTAAATATAAATTTAGCTGGTCTCCGTTAGGCGTACTGAAAGCTCTGAAATCACCCTCAAAGTCGCTACGTAATTTTGAAGAATTTAATGTCGCTCGTCCTTGGGATGCTATATCCTCCTACGAAGCACCATTAGAACAAGCTGAAACTTTCGAAGTTTATCCTAATCGAGATAGCCTACCTTTTATGAGAGACTATAAATTTGACCCAGCTTGGAAAGTAAAAGACTTCGTGCGAGGAACTCTCCGCCTCAATGGCTGGAGCATAGCGTGGAAAGACATTTTTAAGGAAATAGAAGGATTAACCGGAAAAGCCGGTGAGACTCGCTTGAAAAAAATGTCAGATCAGTTTTGGAGTGAGAACGCCTATGATAAGAACGAACCAGACAGAGTAGTTTTATGTGTCTCACTCAAAGCAACAATGAAAAATTCTACAAAATGGCATAAGACATTTGTTATGGATGCATGGGGAGACAGCGAAGGAAGTGCTATGTCAAGGCTGGTATCACAGCCCGTCTCTCTCGCAGTTGAGGCAGTTTTGCAAGGCAAACTGGAGGCTGGAGTTCAAGCTGCGCCAAATGATATGAAAATTGTTGATAATTGGTTGACAAAAATTGATAACTTGGCGCAATACCTTAAAGTTATTCACCATAATTAACTCATACTTAGATAAAATTACTCAACTAAAAATTTTAAAGTATAACCAGTCAGGTAAGTTTTTAATAATTTTACTAATTATGGAAAAACCACGTGGAAATGATGACTGGAACCGACTCGATCTCATATGAGATAATGAAAACTGTGCCGCCTTTTCTGGTGTCATAACATAGATTTTTTTATATGGGTTTTTATCAGTCAGCCGAGTTTTAATATATCCAGGATTCAAAAGCTGAACATCAATTTTATTTTTTGCAAGATCTATTTTCAATGTTTCTGCAAGAGACATTAGCCCTGCTTTTGATGCACAATATCCTACTGAACCAGGCAGACCACGGTAACCAGCAATACTCCCAGTCAATACAATATGCCCAAATCCTTGGTTTATAAATTTAGGAATCAAATGAGCTAAACATCTCATTGCACCAACAAGATTTACATCAACCATTTCCTCTGCTTTTGTTTCATCCCATGAAGAAGCACTCATGTGCCAATAAACTCCAGAAACAAATATAAACCCATCTAAAGACTTAGGTAATTTGCTAAAAGCTTTCTGAACACTGGATCGATCTGAGACGTCCATGGGCAAAACCATCGTATTGGAACCAATTTCCTCAGATAACCCAATGAGCCTTTCCTCACTTCTGGCAGAAATTATAACTTTTGTACCTACCTTAGCTAGTTGAATTGCCAGTGCTCTGCCCAAGCCCTCACTTGCTCCAACTATCCAATAAGTCTTATTCTGGAATTCACGCATAGGAATTTTTAGCCTCATCACGGATTATTCTGAAAAGTAAAGAAATAGATATGCATTTGAGTAGACAAGGTAGAATTGCATAACCAAATGTCAGAGCCAACAAAGCAGTTTGAGAATTTGATCCACCCGAATTAAAACCAACGAGCTCCAGTAACGGTAAAGCTATAATTGCTGCGAGGGCTAAAGTAGCCTTAGACACAAAGTTCCACAGGCTAAATCCAAGATCTGGTACTATCTTGCTGCCTTCTATCTGTCGAGCGAACATTACGGGCAACAACGCAAGATCAGCTCCCACAGTTGCGCCACTTAATAGACAAATTAAAGAAAATATTAATCCATCACCCTCTGACAAAAAGGCTGCACCAAAAAATGAAAGGATGGACAAAAACATGGATATTTTTAAAATCTTAAACACACCATGTACATCTGCTAACTTTGTCCAAAACGGAGTAGCTATTGCAGCGGCAAGAAAGAATAATATTAGAAACATTCCTGCCCATTCAGGAGCGTTCAAGCGACTCTCAACAAAAAACAAGAAAAGAGTAGAACTTAGAGCGACCGGGCTTGAATTAACTAATGCAAGTAGTAATAAATTTCTGATTTGGAAATTTTTAACTATCTTTAACAAGCTTGAAAAAGAATTTGAACTACTATCAGCTAAATTTGCAGCAGGAAATTGAGGCCAAACGTGTACAAGTGCTACCAGTGCTATGATACAGAAAAATATCGCAAACGATGAATATCCATTAGGTGAAACTAATAATAACAGGGTAGGTAAAATTGCCGCAACGCAAATGCCTAGAGTTGTTCCAACCTCTCTCCATCTCGCCAACAGAATTTGTTGCTGAGCACCCAAATTTATTAAACCCTGAGCGTAGGAGCGGATGTATGCAAAGCTGAAACCAGAAAACACCAAAAAAAGTGAAATGGCGAACCATAATAATGGCGAGATTGGGCTATGTATAGCGAACAGCATTATCATTCCAACACACATTGCGCCAACTGATAATGCTAGTGGTAACACCCCAAACCTGGCAGTTTTTGAAGCAATAACTCCCAACAAAGGGTCCTGAAAAACGTCAATAAGGCGCAGAAAGAACATTACAAACCCCATAGACATTAAGCTCACTCCATAAACATCCACAAAGTATTTGGGAGCGTGTATGTACACTGGAAGACCGGCCATGCCTATAACAAAAGCAAGGCTGGAAAAACGATGCTGGGCCTGTTTCATTGACTCACATCAACCTCAGGTGGTTCAGGCCTCGTTCTGTAACGGGCTCCTTTGAACCACAACTTTAATGCTTGCCAGTGAATCAAACCAAGCACTCGCCTAGAACCGAGAGGCCGAGACATTACGGACCTTATAATTCCCAAGTTCGTCAATTTACTTCTGGTTCCAATAAGATTAGTTTTTATTCCTCCATTCATGTAATTGAGATCTATCCAGATAGCGATTTTATCCTCTCTTATGTCAAATCTAAACTCATATTGACCTTCAATTGGCTGGAACGGAGACACGTGAAAAATCTTTTTTGCGAGTAAACGGTTTTGGGAGGAAATCTCTGATTTGTCATCATTGTAAGAGATGTACCAATGTCTATCCCCATACGTATTTGTAACTTCAGATATAACCGCTAATAGATTTTCATTTTTGCTGTAGCACAGCCAAAAACTTACTGGATTAAATACATGACCAAAGATCCGAGGTTGCGCTAGAAGAAGTATTTTACCAACGCCTTTTAGCCTGTGACTCTCTAGCACTTCACGTACCCACTCACTACTTCTACCCGCACCAGGAGGACCGCCATAGTCGCTATCTAAAATACCAAAAAATTTTCCTGACCTTCTAGAAAAAAAAGCTGGGCCCTTTGTATCCTCTTCAAGGTTAAGTAAAACAAATCCAACTTTATATTCAAAAGAGTTTTCTAGGCCACCCGTTCGTCCATGCCAGGTGCTCCCATCAACATACTCCACCTCAGTCATTGTGCTGCAACCTTTACGGATATCATTTCAGAAAATTTATTAACAACATCTATAGCAGACGCCAGCCCATCTTCATGAAATCCGTTCTTCATCCATGCCCCACAAAACCAAGTATTTCGCGCTCCATTATTCTCTGCAAGATCTTTCTGCGCTTTCAATGCGGGCACATCATATACTGGATGCCTAAAAACAACTTCATCGTAGACCTTATAAGGGTCAATATTGTTCTTAGAATTCAAGGTAACAAACATAGGATCTGTCTCAGGAATTGGCTGAAGACTATTCATCCAGTATGTTAAACCTATTGGACCCATAGAAGCTTCTTTGTCTTCCTTATAAACCCAACTTGCCCAACAATTTTTGTTTTGTGGCATGACAGCTTCATCATGATGTAAAACGGCTTGGTTCGGCTGATATTTTATGGCGCCCAGAGATTTTGACTCAAGACTGTTGGGATCTGCCAACAACTTGAGCGTGTCATCAGAATGAGTTGCAAACACAACATGATCAAAATAGTTGCTTTCACATTTTTGACTTAATATTTCAATTCCAAAAGTATCACGCCGCACTTCTCTAACAGGATCACCTAACCGCATCTCGACATTTCGTTTTACTAACTCCTGCCGAAGTCTTTCAACGTACTGTATCGAGCCTCCGTTTACTGTGTACCACTGATGCTGACCAGTAGAGCTAAGCAATGCATGATGTTCAAAAAATCTAATCATCGAATGGGCTGGAAAATCAAGAATTTTATTCTTTGGAGTGGACCAAATTGCACCCGAAAAAGGGAGGAGATAGTATTCCCTAAACCAGTCACTGGTACCTAATCGTTTTAACAACTCTCGAATTGTCATTTCCGGATCAGTAGCAAGGGATATTGCCTTCCTATTGAACTTCAATATATCCGCTAACATTTTTAAATATTTAGTATTTGCTAGATATTTGGGTTGAGAAAAAAGGGATTTGAAATTCTTTAAGCCATACTCAACTTCACCACCACGAACGGATGCACCAAAACTCATGTTACTTTCACAAATCGGCACATTTAGTTCGTTAAATAATGATATAAGATGAGGATAATTCACCTTATTGAAAACGATAAATCCTGTATCTACTGCTTGGTCGCCGCGCTTACCAGCAAATACCGTTCTAGCGTGACCACCCAATCTGCCTTCGCTTTCAAAAAGTGTTACATCCCCGAATTTAGACAGTTGATAAGCCGCCCCCATACCCGAGATGCCACCTCCTATTACTGCTATTTTCATCGGATTTGGTGTTGCAATAAAATTCATGGGCTTCTCCGGTAAACTTTCTGTTGTTCTACGATAAGAATTTCTATTTGGATGAAACAAAAATTTTTGATCCAAATGAAAAGTTCAACCGAATACAAGTTATGTTAGAATTATTTGATAATATCGCGTTTCCGCACTCGCTTTCACCTAACAGGGATGTTAACCCTTCTCTGGGAATATTAAGTATGGGACCGCGTGTATTGGACGACTCAAAGGGTCATAGTTGGGAAGAACTAATGCTAATGGTGAGCACTAGCCAAGATCGCTCAGCATTTAAACAATTGTTTAACCACTTTGCACCAAGAATAAAGTCTTTTTTGATGAAAGCAGGTGCGGATCCCACAATGGCCGAAGAGTGTAGCCAGGAAGCTATGGCGACGGTGTGGAACAAAGCTAAACTTTTTGACCCAGCTCGAGCAAGCGCATCTACTTGGATTTTTACTATTGCCAGAAATAAAAGAATAGACGCCATTAGGAAAATTCGTAGGCCCGAGCCTGACGAATTAACGTGGCCAGATGGAATGGAAGATGCACAAGAAGATGCATTAGAATTAAAACAACAATCTGAAATTTTGGCAGATGCAATTCAAAATTTGCCGGAAAAACAGCGTCAATTGGTAGAAAAAGCCTTTTTCAAGGAATTATCGCATAGCGAAATTGCATTGGAAACCGGATTACCCCTTGGCACAATTAAATCGAGAATTAGATTAGCCTTAGAAAGATTGCGTCATGCAATGGGATAAATTATGAAAAAAGATGGAAAAATTAAACATCACCTAAGCCAAGAGATACTTATGAAGTACTCAAGTGGGACACTCTGTGAAGCATTTTCATTAGCAGTAGCGACCCATATTTCAATGTGTGATGATTGTCGGGCAGCCTTGGAAAGTTTCGAGGCAGTGGGTGGTGCGTTGTTAGATGTATCAACTCCGGAAGAAATGAGTGTTGATAGTTTTGAAAGCGTGATGGCTTTAATCGAAAGCGAACCTGCGGAAATTACGCAACCAGTAAGTCAACCTAAATCAGATGTGCCATCAGCTTTGAGTGACTACATTGGGGGTTCACTACATGACGTGAAGTGGCGGCCAATTGGTTTAGGCGTGAAACAGTCACTTCTTAAAACGTCTGGAAATTCAACAGCTAGGTTATTGTACATACCAGCTGGTACTGCAGTGCCTCACCATAGTCATAATGGAAATGAACTTACTTTGGTTCTGAAAGGTGCTTTTGAAGACGAGATTTCACGCTTCGGCCCTGGCGATGTTGAAATGGCAGATGAAGATCTTGATCACCAGCCTGTAGCAGTAGAGGGTGAAGATTGTATTTGCTTGGCAGTAACTGACGCTCCTCTCAAATTTCAAACGCTGGTACACAAACTTGTCCAGCCCTTTTTAAAGATTTAACGAGGATCCAACTAATTCAACTATCTCTTTGGTACCCGCTATTATCCCTTTAGTTTTGCGTTTTTCTGTGTTGAACACAGGTTCTGTTAAGTATTTATCTACAACAACACCACCTGACTCACTTATCAATAGTGAACCAGCGCAAATGTCCCATTCCCAGGAGTCTCTTAGGGTCATCATGGCATGATATCGGCCCTGCGATACGGTAGCCATTCTGAATGCGATTGAGGGCTTATGTTCGCGGTTGAATAGTGGTTTTGAATTTGGTTTCCAAATCACATCATCCTCAACCAGTTTAGCAGCAACTAGATCGAATCTACCCGACTTGTGAGGAGCTTTTATTTGAAGCCTATCACCGTTCAGCCAAGACCCACCACCAAGAGAAGCTGAAAAAAGTAAACCTTGTTGGGGTACATAGACAACTGCAGCACTAACTTTGCCATTTTTTACAACTGAAAATGAATGTGACCAGTTAATACCACCTTTGATAAAATCTCTAGTGCCATCTATCGGATCTATGACAAACGAACACTTTTTCTCATAATGTGGGATATCAAGTGTACTCTCTTCACATAACCATCCGTAGTCTGGTCTAGCAGAAGTTAAGTACTGAGAAAGCATAAGATCTATTTCTAAGTCCGCCTCAGTCACTGGGCCGGCAGCATCATCCTTTTCCCAAACTTTAAGTTTTCTAAAGTCATATTTTTGTGCAATGGCACCAGCTTTTTTAGCTGCGATTATTAATAAATCAAGATCAGGATCCTGCAAGCGTCATACTTTCAACTAAAATTGACGGAACTACAAATGAAAGATGTCTTCGAGCGTCATTCCCCAAAACAATCCCTTTAAGTATATCCTTTAGATTACCTGCTATTGTAATTTCGCTTACTGGATAGCAGATTTGACCATCCTCTACCCAAAACCCCGATGCTCCACGGGAATAATCACCTGTATTGGGATTTATCGTGGAGCCAATCAAAGACGTAACAAGTAAACCATTTTTCATCTCACCTAATAAATTATCGCAATACTCTTTAGGTGAGCTGAGCTCTATATTCCAATTCGATGGAGAAGGATTCGAACTCACTCCCCTGGACGCGTTTGCTGTTGAGTCCATACCCAATTTTCTTGCGCTAGAAAGATCTAATGTCCAACCATTCAAAATGCCGTCACTTACAATCTCACGCTTTTTTGTCGGCAAACCCTCTGCATCAAAAAATCTAGACACTCCAGATCTCAAACGATGGGGATCTTCGACCAATTTATATGATGTCGGCATAACTTGTTCGCCCAACGAATTTTTTAGCCAACTCGAACCACGAGCTACCGCTGCTCCATTTATTGCACTAAGAAAATGTCCAATCAGGCTCGATGATACACGTTCATCATAAAGTACAGGATAATCACCGGTTGCTGGGCGTCGAGGCTTCAAACGTTCTACCGCCCGCAACCCAGCAGTTCTTCCAATTTCCTCAGATGGCCGTAAGTCAGATTGATGTACTCGAGTATCAGCGTCATAATCTCGTTCCATATTTGAACCTTCGCCAGCAATTGCAACGCAGGAAACTGAATAACTTGATCTGTCATACATTGCCGTAAATCCATTACTAGCTGCCATAAAAACAGAATATTTTCCATAAGAGGCTGAAGCACCCGACACCTGAGAAACACCACTCACTTCAAGAGCGGAAAACTCCGCTTTTTTAGCCTCTTCTTTTAATTTAAGCGGGGAAGGTTCGGGGGCTACGTCACAAATCTCCAAACTTGATAGATTTCGCTCTTTGGCCAATTGATCTTCACTTGCTAATCCTGCATATCTATCTTTAGGGGCATCTTTTGCCATGGCTATCGCACGTTCCACCATTATCTTTAGCGTGTCATCGGATATATTAGACGAAGAAACTATTGCTTGCCTGTTAGACACTAAAACACGTAAACCTACTTCCACACCCTCAGCGCGATCAGCATTTTCCAAAGAACCTTGTCGAACATCAACACTTATTGATTGCCCTTCAGTGGCTATAACATCTGCTTCATTTGCCCCCATTAATTTAGCTTCATGAAGTAATTTTTGGGTAACACGCTCTAGATTGTCAGGCGTCATTTCGATTCACACTTCCCTTTAGTAGCAGAATTTTTGTTGGCTAAGTATTTACTATAGCTAGAGTTATCTGAGCCTTTGTCCATTCGCTAAAATATGGCCAAGGCTATTAAACTCTATCTGCGAACGTAGTTCATCGTCACCTGTTGGGACAGCGAACATGCTTAACATCATTCGAGCCCCCATTGCAGTGTCAGGGTCGACGATCCCACTATCAATTAATTTATCAACAAGGGCGTTAGCGCCTGACAAAAGAAATTCGAATGATCCAACTGGCTTTGGGTACCCATTAAATGTGCTCAAATCATCATTATCTAGGAGCAAGCCTCCTGTGCCTTGTAATGATGCCCCCATTAAAGAAAGATTTAGTTTCTCCAGTAATATTTCCTCAACTTCCACAGGAAATTGATTTCCATTATTCTCTGTGTACATGTCAGATCTAAAGTCAGTAAGATTTTCGGATAAGTTAGATTTACCAGTTAAAGAAATCGAAGCATTTATAGGCTGGTTGGGAAGCTTGTTGCTTGGATCCAGTATACCCAATAAATCTCGCGAAATAAGCAAATCTAAAACACCCAGCCTTACACCAAAATCCTGGGGCTCATTTTTATTTAAAAGCGGCAAAGTAAAACCATAATTTGCATTTCCCACAGACATATCTATTGGAATTGGTAATGCTGATGAGCTTAATTTAAAAATTCCATTTGTAAAATATGCATCAAAAAGAAGACCGTCTTGGGTAAGGCTACTACTAACTTCCGAATTTTCTGATGCTACTTTACCCTTTAGATTGCCGTCAGAACTTGAAAGATTGAACTCCACCAGGCCTTTACCGAGGGTGTAAGAACCTAATGCATAATAGCCCTGTCTTAACGAGGTTGCTAAGTCCACAGAAGTATCTGATTGAAAGTTATCCTGTTGAGAAATGACCGATATATCATCTAATTCATAATTGATTAATCCATTCATTTTCGCCGTTGGAATATCGAGGTTTAGAAATAGATCTATAGAATCTGCTTTAAACGCGCTTTTCGAATTGTCTTGCTTGGCTCCCGAAAAAGCCTGGTTTGAAACTAATCCACGAAAAATTAGACTTGCATCCAATAAATTATTTCCTTGATACTTTTCTGGCAAAGTAAACTCTTTTAATTGCACGCCAATAAGTGATGAATTTATTTGGAGAACTGGGGCTCCTACATCTCCCCTGATCATCATAGTGGCTTTATCATTTAGCAACTCCATAACAAAGGATGATAGCTCACTACCGTCGTAGGCTCTTATTGTTATATCTTGGTCATAATCAGGAAGAATTTCTACAGCCCCATCGCTTCTTTCTAAGAAATCAATATCCATTAAATCTATTTCAAATAGCGTAGGACCTTTCGTTTCTCTAGCTATGTCAATTAAAGTAAAATCTGAGACTTTCAGCCCTTTTTCAGTTCGGGTTACCAAAGCTGAGATTTTGAAACCGTTTTGAGACGTGAGTTGCTTGAATTCTTCCCATACAAGTGCCGCATTTATTTGTGCCCAAGAGTGAGAGTAGATGAATGAAAAAATTACTAAATGGATAGATAGAAGTAGATTTTTAGATGTCATGATATTTCCCTGATCGGACCTGTACTTTAATCTGGGCTTTGCTTAGTCTAAGGTCAACCCACGTAGTTTTAATTCATAAATAATTTGGCGTAAAAAAATGACGTTAAGTGGAAAAATTGTTATAGTGACTGGTGCAAGCCGCGGTATCGGAGCAAAGAGCGCAAAAGAATTTGCAAAGGAAGGAGCAACCGTAGTTTTGGTTGCGCAAGACGAAAAAAGTCTTACTCAGGTTGCAAACGAAATTGGATCTCAAGCTAGAGTACACGCTCTAAATATTGCTAAATTTGAGCAAGTAGAAAAAATGATCTCAGATACACTAAACGAATTTGGGAAAATTGATATTGTCATCAATAATGCAGGAAAAATAAGTCCAATTAAAAGAGTGACGGATATACAAATAGATGATTGGGACCAAGTTATTGATGTAAATCTTAAAGGTGTTTTTTATGGTTTCAAATTAGCACTCCCTTCAATGCTAGAAAATGGCGGTGGGACATTTGTTACTTTAAGCTCTGGAGCTGCCCACAATCCTTTAGAGGCATGGAGCCACTACTGTGCATCGAAAGCAGCGGTCAATATGCTCGTCCGCTGCGTCGATTTAGAATACCGACAATCCGGTATTCGCTCAATAGGATTATCTCCAGGCACTGTCGCTACAAACATGCAGCGAGAAATAAATAAAAGCAAAATTAATCAAGTTAGTAAGTTAAAGTGGGCTGCACATATTGATCCAATCTGGCCAGCAAAAGCTTTGATTTGGTTATCCACATATTTGGGCAATGAATATTTAGGCAAAGAAGTTAGTTTGAAAGATGAAATAATTAAACAGCGGATAGGTATGACTTGATAGACTCAAATTTAAAGGGCTGCATAAGGTATATAACTATTAACCGCACAGCCAAAGCCAATGCCATAACTAACGAAATGCTGGATAAGCTTATCGAAATAACGGGTAATTCGGAAAAAAATAAAGTACTTGTTATTAGTGGCGCTGGTAAAATTTTTAGTGCTGGGGCAGACCTCGATGAAGTAAAGAAAGATGGTTTAGCAACTTCGCCAAAGTGGGAAATACTCTCAGATACAATACATCGATTGCCCTATATGACAATTGCAGCACTGAACGGAACCGTTGCTGGTGGGGCGATGGGAATGGTTTTAGCCTGCGATATTCGAATTAGCGTGCCTGAAGCAAACTTTTTCTACCCGGTAATGAAAATGGGCTACCTTCCCCAACCCAGTGATGCCATCCGTTTAAGCAAAATATGTGGTTCTTCTAAGGCTAAATTAATGTTGCTGGCAGCCGAAAAAATTAATAGCAAAAGAGCCTATGATTATGGACTCGTTGATGAAATAGTTTCTGAAGATAATCTTTACTCTCGAGTTGATGAATTGTGCTTAAGCGTATCAAATTCAAAAAATGATCAAGCAAAAGCGGTCAAAAAAATGATCCCATAATTACTTTTTCTTTCGTCCACGCGATCTGGACAAAAATTCTGGTGGTCTTTTTTTTACCCATGAGATGAATTTTGAAAGCCGAGGGTGTTCTCTCAACGCCTTTAAATTATTGTATGTCCGCGCAAGCTCAGCCTCAGACAACGTAACATGAATTTCTTTGTGGCATAAATGATGAAGGATTACAGTGGGGCCGTTTTTGCCTCCTTTTGACCGTGGAATTAAGTGATGCACGCTCTGGGGTGCATTGATAGGGATAGGGCGGTTACAAAATTCACATATAATCATAAGATAATACTAGAGTTCTTTATTTCTATTGCTAATCAGAATAGACATTTCTTTACCACGAGTTTTCTCAGAATATCTAACGACACTTTTCACTATTAAATATAAATTTAAGCGATGAATAACAAGAAGATACTAGTTATAGGGGGCGGCCCGGCTGGACTGATGGCTGCAGATATCGCCATTCGTAACGGTTTAAAGATTACTGTTATTGATTCCATGCCAACCTTCGGTAGAAAGTTTCTGATGGCTGGAAAGTCCGGCCTAAACTTAACAATGAATGAAGATGCTTTGAGCTTTAAAAACCGTATCATCCAAGATAACAAATCGATTGGTAAAGCATTAGATGAATTTGGACCAAATGAAGTAATCAAATGGGTAAATTCCTTGGGAATAGAAACCTTCACTGGTTCAACTGGACGTGTTTTCCCAAAATCAATGAAAGCATCGCCATTATTACGAAAATGGATAAAACAACTCGTTGACTTAGGAGTTGTACTTAAAACTAGGTGGAAGCTAATAGCCATATCCGATACAACCGCTACCTTCCAGACGCCTGAAGGCATTGTAAACGAAACTGCTGACGGAATTATTTTGGCTTTGGGTGGAGCAAGCTGGCCCAAACTAGGTTCCACTGGTGATTGGCAATCACTTTTCAATTCTGAAGATATAGAAAGTTTTCAACCCTCAAACTGTAGCTTTTTAGTAAGTTGGTCTTTGAAAATGTCAAAGTATTTTGGACAACCAATAAAATCAATAAAACTAGATGCAGGTCATCAATCATCGCGAGGTGAAATAATGATCTCTAAAGAAGGAATAGAAGGTGGTGGCATCTACCCACTATCTTCAACATTAAAAAAGGATTTAGAGTTAAAGCTTGATTTACTACCCGACTGGAATATCGAAAAAATCTCTAGACTTTTAACTTTACCTAGAGGCAAAGCTAGTTACTCAAATATCCTAAGAAAACGTCTAAAACTTGAGCCAATAAAGCAGGCTATATTAAGAGAGTTTGCTATGGACGCATTTGGTGAACCAAATCTGCTTGCCAAAAATATAAAATCTCTCAGAATTCCGTTAAATGGAACTGGTCCAATTCAAACCGCAATTTCCACCACTGGAGGGATGAAACTAGGCTCCATAGACGAAAGTTTTATGCTAAGAAGCCACCCTGGTGTATTCTGTGCTGGTGAAATGCTTGATTGGGATGCTCCTACCGGAGGTTACCTTTTGACAACATGTATGGCGACCGGACGCATGGCCGGTAAATTTGCATCACAGTTCGTATCTCGTTAGCAGAGTAATCCCTTCATTTTTCTTTGGTAGAATCGGATATACGCATGCTATCAGTTGTGGTATGAACAAAATTGACCACAAAATAAGCCAAAATAACGAAATTAGGCAATTAGATGAAACTGTAATAAATAAAATTGCAGCAGGAGAGGTTGTCGAGCGGCCTGCCTCGGCTGTAAAAGAGTTGATAGAAAATTCAATCGATGCTGGTTCTCTAGATATAACCGTCGAAGTGGCAGACGGGGGTAAAACTCTAATCAGAGTGATAGATGATGGTGTTGGCATGTCCGATACAGATTTACCAATGGCACTCAAAAGACATGCAACATCAAAGTTAAAAAACGATAATTTGTTAGATATCAACAGTTTAGGCTTCCGGGGAGAAGCATTGCCATCTTTGGGCGCAGTTGGCCGTCTAACAATAATTTCTCGCAAGTATAACCATGGGGCATATGAGATAAAAGTAAGCGGCGGAAATGTTTTCCGCACCAAACCAGCAGCGCGGACTTTGGGAACGACAATTGAATTGAGAGACTTATTCTATGCTACTCCCGCCAGATTGAAGTTTCTTCGTTCAAATAAATCTGAACTAAAAGCAATCAGTGATACCGTGAAAGGCTTATCCATCGCCGCTCCAAATGTCGGCTTTAGGTTAATCGACAAAACATCAGAAAAAAGAAGGAAGATACTTGAGGTACATAAAGAAGAGAACAATTCTTTAACTTCAATAAAAAACCGTCTTTCGAAAGTTTTAGGGCAAGAGTTCTCAGAAAACTCATTGACCCTGAATATAAGTCGGGATGAAATAAATTTAACTGGGTATGTGTGTTTACCAACTTATGCTCGTGCATCTAATGCGATGCAGTATTTCTTTGTAAATGGCCGTCAGGTAAGAGACAAACAATTAATTGGTGCATTGCGCGCGGCGTATGCTGATTTTATGCCGCGTGATAGGCATCCAGCAGCAGTAATATACATCCATTGTAAATCCGAATTTGTGGACGTCAACGTACACCCAGGAAAAGCAGAAATACGTTTTCGAGATCCTCAATCTGTGCGTAGTTTAATAATAACAGGGATTAGAAAGTTGATAGCAGCGACAGGGCATAGATCATCAAGCACGCTTTCTACGGCCGCATTCGGTGCTATGCGACAAGAAAATCCCTACAAAATGCCCATTGATTTGATAGAAACGGTTGATAACAGCCCGTCTGTCTCGAATTACAGTCGCAATACGTTTTCCACGCTGAAAAATATTGGACCCGATTCTAAAGAGATATGGGAACCTTCCACTCGCAATCTCGAAAATGATAATCACACTAACAAATACTTGCAGGAGTTTGAAAGTTTTCCCTTAGGCGCACCGATTGCACATTTCGGCGAGAACTATATTATCTCTCATAACACTGATGGACTCGTAATAATAGATCAGCACGCGGCACATGAACGGCTAGTATACGAAAAATTAAAAACGCAAATCAAAAATAAACAGATTGAAGTGCAAGCACTTCTAGTTCCAGAAATTTTTGAATTATCAGAACCAGAAATTCTTGTACTTTTAGAGCACAAGAAAAAACTAAGCCATTTGGGGTTAAAAATAGATCAGTTCGGAATAAACTCTATCGCAGTTCAAGAAATCCCAGCAATCCTGAGTTCTGAGAATATAAAAAATTTGATTAATGATATTCTTGATGAACTTCAAGATCTTGGAAATTCCGAAACCTTAGAGCAGAAAATAGATGCTGTTCTATCTAAAATAGCTTGTCATGGATCTATTCGCTCAGGCCGTAGGTTGCGATTAGAAGAAATGAATCACTTGTTAAGAGACATGGAAAATACGCCTAACTCTGGACAATGTAATCATGGAAGGCCAACCCATATTTCACTGAAACTTTGTGATGTGGAGCGCTTATTTGGCCGTAAATAGTGATCTAGACCAAAAAATTGGTTCTAATGAGTCCATACACTTCTTCTATCTGTCGCAAAGTTTTCACCGTAACCTCTTTTACGAATATTTGGGCGCCGCTTTTGTGGTTCTGAAATAATAAAATGTAAACCTTTAGACTTGGCATATTCTACGGCTGCCTCTTTTGAGGCAAAGTTCAATCTAATCTGTGATTGCATATCACCTGATGAAGTCCAGCCCATTAGTGGGTCAACCTCGCGAGCCGACGATGGCGAATACTCTAAAACCCATAATTTAGTATTCGCTACACCTGAGGACATCGCTGTTTTTGCGGGTCTAAATATTCTAACCGTCATTTTAAAAACCTCTTTCAATAGAAAGTATATGCTCTATTTGAGTTTAGTGAGCAAGAAACAAATAGTATCATTATGAATACTAATAAAATTGTTAAATAGCTTGGTCCATAAAAAAGAGAGATGCACCGGGGATGACAAATAGTAACCTGATTACAGAGGCTAATTTAGAAACTCGACCAAAATTAGAGGGCGGTAAAAGATTTGTACTTGATACAGAGTTTCATCCTGCTGGAGACCAACCGACTGCTATCTTGGAATTAACGAAAGGAATTTCAGGCGGGGAAAAAAACCAAGTTCTATTGGGGGCAACTGGCACAGGTAAAACCTTTACTATGGCTAAAATCATAGAGGAAACACAAAAGCCAGCTATAATTCTTGCACCAAACAAAACCTTGGCTGCACAGCTTTATGGTGAATTTAAAGGGTTTTTTCCAGACAATGCTGTAGAATATTTTGTTAGCTATTACGACTATTATCAGCCGGAAGCGTATGTTCCACGATCCGACACCTATATTGAGAAAGAAAGTCAGATCAATGAACAAATTGATCGAATGAGGCACTCTGCAACACGAGCTCTACTTGAGAGAGATGACGTTATTATAGTTGCATCAGTAAGTTGCATTTATGGCATTGGATCAGTCGAAACCTACGGTGCAATGACACAGGAATTGATTTCAGGTGAATTGTACAACCAGCGAGAAGTAATTGCTAATCTAGTTGCTCAACAATATCGCCGTAATGATCAGGCTTTTCAAAGAGGGGCTTTTCGGGTCCGAGGTGATGTACTTGAGATATTTCCCGCCCATCTAGAAGATCGAGCGTGGAGATTATCCTTTTTTGGGGATGATTTAGAAAATATAACTGAATTTGATCCTCTAACAGGCCAAAAAACAAATCAATTTGATAAAATTCGAATCTATGCAAATTCTCATTATGTAACGCCAAAACCTACAATAAAGCAGGCGATAATTAACATTAAAAAGGAATTAAAACACCGCTTAGATCAGCTTGTGGCTGATGGGAAATTATTAGAAGCGCAACGGTTAGAACAGAGAACAAATTTCGATATAGAAATGCTTGAAGCAACGGGTGTTTGTAACGGAATAGAGAACTATTCACGTTATTTAACAGGAAGAAATCCAGGAGAACCTCCACCCACATTATTTGAATTCATTCCAGATAACGCTATTGTTTTTGCTGATGAAAGCCACGTAAGCATACCTCAAATTGGCGGAATGTATCGTGGCGATTACAGACGAAAATCTACACTTGCAGAGCATGGTTTTAGATTACCATCGTGTATGGATAATCGGCCGTTAAAATTTGAAGAATGGGATGCCATGCGTCCACAATCCATTTATGTGTCCGCTACACCCGGTAAATGGGAGCTGGAGCAAACATCAGGGGTATTCACCGAACAAGTTATACGGCCTACCGGTTTATTAGATCCAGAGATAGAGATTAGACCAGTAGAGATGCAGGTAGATGATTTACTTGATGAAGTGAGGAAAGTATCGCAATCAGGTTATAGAACCCTTGTAACGACTTTAACAAAACGGATGGCAGAGGATCTAACGGAATACTTGCATGAGCACGGCATAAAAGTTCGATATATGCATTCGGATATCGATACTATTGAGAGAATAGAAATACTTCGTGACCTACGACTAGGTACTTTTGATGTTCTAGTAGGAATAAATCTTTTGCGAGAGGGTTTGGATATTCCAGAATGTGGCCTAGTGGCGATCTTAGATGCAGATAAGGAAGGGTTTTTAAGGTCTGAAACATCATTAGTTCAAACGATTGGCCGTGCGGCACGGAATGTGGATGGGAGGGTAATAATGTATGCTGACAGAATAACTGGTTCTATGGAGCGGGCTATGGCTGAAACAGATAGGCGACGCGAGAAACAGGCAGCTTACAACATCGAGCATGGAATTTTTCCTGAAACAGTCAAAAAAAATGTCGAGGATATACTTGCTGGATTATATAAAGGAGATACTGATCAATCTCGAGTAACTGCAAAAGTCGAACCTCATTTACAAGGCGGTTCTAATCTTCAAACAGTATTAGACGGCCTACGCAACGATATGCTAAAGGCTGCTGAAAACTTAGAGTTTGAAGAGGCGGCCCGATTGAGGGATGAAGTGCGCCGGCTCGAAGCGGTTGAGTTGGCTATTTCTGACGATCCAATGGCAAGGCAATCAGCAATTAATGCTGCTGAAGAACAGGCTACCTCAGGTCGTTCAAGTGCCGGAAAAGGTGGCACAAGAGCCTATAGGGGTAAAAGTAGAGTTAAAATTTAATACCTTCAGACACTAAAATCTGACGCCTTTAAAAACTCAACTCCGCCTATGTGCCAAGACCCATCAAACTCCATCATATAATATCGCAAATAGTGTGATTTGCCGTTCTTATCCACAATCTGGACTACCTGTGCGTGTCCATGCTGGTAGCGTTCGCTCTGCAAAAAGATAACTTTTGCCGGACGCCACACCATAGGGTAACCGTTACGGACCATTTGGCCAAAGTTCTCAGCACTACCAAATTTTTCTTTTAGAAAGGGGGTAGCAAAACTGAAGGCTGTTTCAAAATCATTAAGTTTGAAAGCTGCTATTTGATTTTCAATAGTTTTCTTTATTTCATCATTATTGCTCGCCCCAGCCTGAGCTGCACAAAATGTAAAAACAACAAATGTTATAATTTTCCACATATTTATTCCTCCAACTTAACAATTAGAGCAAATTTATTCTGTATCAATTTTTATAGGAATTCACCAGCTAGAGCGGCATCAATAAGTTCTATAGTCTCTTCAATTCCGTATAATAGTATAAACCCACCAAACCTAGGGCCTTGAGATGCTCCTAACAATATCTCATACAATGCTTGAAACCATGACCTCAGTGGCTCAAATCTATCTCGACCACATGAAAAAACAAGGCTCTGAAGAGACTCTGCGTCGAGATCGCCCGCATAATTACTCAATTTATCTCTTAAATCTACTATTGCCTCTCTTTCAAGTTCACTAGCTTCTCGATAAACCTTATTTGGTTTCACAAAATCATTGTAAAAAGCAACTGCAAAACCAACAGCTTGATCCAAATCGATATGTGTTTCCGGAGTTGCTTCAGATTGATAGCGTTTAATGAACCCCCATAAAGTTTCTTTTTCTTCCGCACCGGCAACTGAGGCTAGGTTTAGTAACATCGAAAAAGAAATAGCCATACCAGAGGCAGGCACATCGTTACCATGGATATGCCAAACAGGATTATTAAGCTTAGTTTTATTGTCTTGCTCTGGATAAGCCCTTAGCTGCTGATGATACTCGTCTACCATCTTTGGGATTATATCAAAGTGAAGGCGCTTTGCTGTCTTTGGCTTTTGATACATGAAATAGGATAAAGACTCACTGCTAGCATATTTGAGCCATTGCTCAATAGAGACACCATTTCCGCTCGTTTTTGATATTTTTTGACCGTTCTCATCTAAGAATAATTCATAAGTGAAGTGCTCTGGCGGACGGTGTCCCAAAATTCGGGAAATTTTATCATAAATTGGCGTATTTGTTGAATGATCTTTTCCATACATCTCAAAATCTACATCTAATGCGGCCCAGCGTGCCCCAAAATCGGGCTTCCATTGTAATTTTACATTTCCACCAGTCACTGGGAGTGTCCATTCTTTTCCATTATGGTCATCGAAAGTAACAGTGCCATCATCTGAATTAACTTCCTTCATCGGCACATACAAAACTCTCCCAGTCTCGGGGTGGATAGGTAAGAAAATCGAGTAAGTCTCTCTCCGGTCATCCCGAAGGGATTTCAACATTACTGACATTATCTCATCATATTTTTCTGCAGCTTTAATTAGAATTCTATCAAATCTACCTGACCTATAAAATTCTGTTGCACTTATGAAATCATAATCAAAATTAAATTTATTCAGAAATGTTTTTAACAGCTCATTATTATGCTGCCCAAAACTTTCAAATTTCTCAAAAGGATCAGGAACAGATGTCAGAGGCTTCTGTAGATTTTCCTCTAACATCCTCTGGTTAGGAATATTATTAGGTACTTTTCTCATACCATCTAAGTCATCTGAAAAGCATATTAGTTTACATGGTATATCGCTAAGCTCACTAAATGCTCTCATTACCATAGAGGTCCTGGCCACTTCACCAAAGGTGCCAATATGGGGCAAACCGGATGGTCCATAACCTGTCTCAAATATCACATGCCCTTTTTCTGGAGGAGCATTTTGATAGCGCTTTAGTACCCGGCGAGCCTCTTCAAACGGCCATGATTTAGAATTTAACCCTGCCTCTCGCATTTCAGACATCAATAAACTCCATAATCAACACATAAATATCTTTCAATATCAAGCTTCCTATTGATACATGAAGCAATGGTCAATATTCTGTTCATAGCATTGTCGAGGAAAGTAAAAAAATGACCCGTCAAAATTCACATGCGATGACAGCTCAGGACTGTTTGGTGGCACTTATGGTTGCAATATCTGTATCAGACGAAACAATTCGAACGTCTGAACTAGTAAAGATCCAATCAGCAGTGAACAATCTGCCAATTTTCGCAGAATACGATATCGATAGACTTAATACAGTCTCACAGATTGTATTTGATTTATTTGAACAAGAGGAAGGGCTTGATGCCTTATTCGGCCTTGTTAAAGAAAATTTGCCGGCCGAGCTTAATGAGACTGCTTACGCTTTATGCTGCGACGTTGCTGCTGCAGATGGTTTAATATTTGAAACTGAACTACGCTTGTTGGAGGAAATACGTTACGAGTTTGAGATAGACCGCTTGCACGCTGCTGCAATTGAAACAGGATCTAGAGCTAGGCATAAAATTATTCCTTCATAACGCTCTGATTTGAGATGATGATACATTTAGTAATGGAAGGTTTTTATAACACCAATATGGTGCTGCCAAGTTCCCTAACTTACGGGACTGGCTCGCCCTCAGTCTACAATACGAAAAAGTCCGTGCCATTTTAGATTTCAAGGGTGCTAAGGTGTGATCCGGTCGAGCAAGGATACCGATTGGAACCCTATGAACAATCTCTGTCCAATTCACCCACTTATCAAATTGAAACAAGTTATCAGCACCCATAAGCCATATAAACTTCACATTTGGAAACCTTTTCTGGATCAACCTTAACGTTTGAGCCGTATAGACGGTGTTAAGTTCATCCTCTATTTTGGTGACAAAAATTCGAGGATGCTCAACTAATGGCTTTGCAGCGTTAAACCTATCATTTATTGGGCTTGGGCTATTCTTTTTAAGAGGATTTGAAGGTGTCAGCATCCACCAAACTTGATCCAAGTCAAAATATTTTAAAGCATATTTACTGATGTGCAGATGAGCTTTGTGAGCAGGATCGAAAGACCCTCCAAGAAGGCCAATCTTTTGTCTTTTAAAAACTAAAGGAACTCCCATGTTTCCAATTAGCAAGATTTGCATTGAGAAAGCAAGAGTACTAATTTCTGTATAATCCGATTAATTTTTTCTTAGTATTGCCCCCAAAGTTGCATCAAGGTATCACTCTTATAATATAAAATTCTGGAGTAATATATGTCTGCCTATCAATACGTATACCACATGCAAGGCGTTTCAAAAACATACCCTGGAGGAAAGAAATGTTTTGAAAATATCCATTTATCATTTCTACCAGGCGTAAAAATCGGAGTGGTGGGCGTAAATGGGGCTGGTAAGTCAACATTAATGAAAATAATGGCTGGTATCGACAAAGAGTTTCAAGGCGAAGCTTGGTCTGCCGAGGGCGCTAAAGTTGGATACTTACCGCAAGAACCTGAATTAGATGAAACAATGAGCGTGCGTGAGAACGTTATGCTGGGCGTCGCCGATAAGAAAGCAATCTTAGATAGATACAACGAACTGGCTATGAATTATTCGGATGAAACAGCAGACGAAATGGCAGAGTTGCAAGATAAAATTGATGCTGAAAATTTATGGGATTTAGACAGTCAAATTGATGTGTCTTTGGAAGCCTTGAGATGTCCGGCAGATGATGCTGACGTAAGTAGCTTATCTGGAGGTGAACGTCGACGTGTTGCACTTTGCAAGTTATTACTTGAAGCACCTGAAATGCTGTTGCTCGACGAACCGACCAACCATTTAGATGCTGAGACAATTGCTTGGTTACAAAAGCATCTGATCGAATACAAGGGTACTATTTTAATTGTTACACACGATCGATATTTTTTGGACGATATTACAGGTTGGATTCTTGAATTAGACCGCGGTCACGGAATGCCATATGAAGGTAACTATTCTAGCTGGTTGGAACAAAAAGCAAAGCGCTTGGCACAAGAAGCACGAGAAGATAAAAGTCGCCAAAAAACCCTCGAACGTGAACTTGAATGGATGAGGCAAGGCCAAAAAGCCCGCCAAGCCAAGCAAAAAGCACGGATCAATGCTTACAACGATCTGGCAGGCCAATCAGAACGAGAAAAGATAACAAGAGCACAAATTGTAATTCCAAATGGGCCTAGACTAGGATCCAAGGTGATAGAAGTTAATAACTTGCAAAAAGCAATGGGTGATAAATTACTCGTTGAAAATTTAAGCTTTTCTTTACCTCCAGGAGGCATCGTAGGAGTAATTGGTCCAAACGGGGCCGGTAAATCAACTCTATTTAGAATGCTAACAAGCGAAATATCTGCTGACCACGGAGAAATTTCCTTTGGGGAAACGGTTCAATTATCATATGTTGATCAATCGCGAGATGACTTACAAGATAATGAAACAGTTTGGGAATCAATTTCTGGCGGTGCTGAAATAATTGAGTTGGGCGATGCACAAGTTAACTCGAGAGCATATTGCTCATCATTCAATTTTAAAGGTGGTGATCAGCAAAAGAAGTTGTCACTCTTATCGGGAGGAGAGCGAAACAGAGTACACATGGCGCGACTTCTTAAGGAGGGTGGAAATGTATTGCTTCTGGACGAACCAACAAACGATTTGGACGTGGAGACACTTAGGGCTTTGGAAGATGCACTGGTAGATTTTGCTGGTTGCGCAGTAGTCATTTCTCACGATCGGTTTTTCTTAGATAGGATTTGTACTCATATTCTATCTTTTGAAGGGGATGCACATGTCGAATGGTTTGAGGGCAACTTTGAAGATTATGAAGAAGATAAAAAGCGTCGTCTAGGCCCAGATGCGCTAGAACCGAAGCGTATTAAGCATAAAAAATTCTCAAGATAAAAACTAGTTTACAATATGCAAGTTTGAATAATTAAATCTCTTGAACATCCAAGACTCCATCTAAGCTTTTGATCGCTCCTCTTATCTGAGGACTTGTATCACAAGTCAGGCCGGTATCCATTTCAACTTCACCTGGCAAACTGGAACCTATTAAACACAAATGAATAGGCCCTTTGCATACAATCTTTTTGTTTTCTGATGCCTGCCCCAATACTGATAATATAGAAGGAAGAACTTTTTTATCTTCTACAAAGATCTTAATTCCATGTGACCCATCAGTCGAAATAGCATCATCAATATTTGCAATTGATCTACATAACAGCTTTAACTGATCCTCCTCTAATGAGGCTTCAACCGTCAAAATAATCCTTGTTCCACTATCAAGGTTATTCCTCGATCTCTCCAAGACATCCGAAAATAATGTAACTTCAAAATTTCCAGTAAAATCACTTAATTGAAGAAAAGCAAATCTGTTACCCCTTGCTGATTTTCTTTCTTGCCGCCCAACAACCACACCAGCAATTTTTACTAAATGAGGACCTCTTAATACCTTTTGTTCTACCTCTTCAATTGTTAGGATTTCATTTATTTTAAATGCAGATTTATAGTCATCCAGTGGATGGCCAGTAACATAGAAGCCGATAGCTGAAAACTCACGCGATAATCGCTCCGCGGGAAGCCAGTCTGAAACTGAAGCTAAGAGTGGTTCAGGCAAATCATCTCCTCCCTCACCAAAAAGAGAAACTTGTCTTGATACTTTCTGATCATGAATCGCGGCTGAATACGCCACTAGAGCATCTAAGCTTTTAAATACACGGTGTCTATTTGTATCAAGCACGTCAAAAGCGCCAGCTTGCGCTAGCATCTCAAGAGGGCGCTTGCCAATTTTTCGTAAATCTACGCGTCTAGAAAGATCAAATAAGGTTACAAATACTTTAGTATTCCTAGCCTTGACGAGTACTTCCATTGCTTCCAGGCCGACATTTTTTAACCCAGCCAATCCATAAATCAATGAGTTTTCCAATACCGAAAATTTTGGTTGAGAACGATTTATACAAGGAGGAATAAACGGTAACTTCAGACCCTTTCGAATTTCGTCTACATATTGTGAAAGTTTATCTGTCAAATGGATATCACAATTCATAATGCCCGCCATAAATTCAAGCGGATGATTTGTCTTTAACCAAGCCGTTTGGTAACTTACGACTGCATAAGCTGCAGCGTGAGATTTATTAAAGCCATAGTTGGCAAACTTTTCTAGTAAATCGAATATTTCGGAGGCCTTCTTAGCGGTTATTCCATTTGTTTTAGAACCTGCCTCAAATTTTGGCCGCTCAGCATCCATTGCCGCCTTTATCTTTTTACCCATGGCTCGCCTTAATAGGTCCGCCTCCCCTAGCGAGTAACCAGCCATGATTTGCGCTATTTGCATCACTTGCTCTTGGTACACAATAATCCCTTGGGTTTCCTCAAGAATATCATCAATCATGGGATGAATAGAAACACGATCTTTAACACCATTCTTAACATCGCAATAGGTTGCTATATTCTCCATAGGTCCTGGTCGATATAACGCAACCAAAGCTACAATATCTTCGATGCAAGTGGGCTTCATTCGTTTGAGAGCATCCATCATACCAGAACTCTCCACCTGAAAAACTGCAACTGTCTTAGCCGAAGCATATAATTCATAAGTCAATTTATCATCTAGCGGTATCGTATTAATTTGGTTTTCAGCATTCTCTACCGGTTGGAATAGCTGACTTCCATCTGCGGCAAGATGAAGAGACCGTCCTGAAGCGATTATTAAATCTATAGCATTTTGGATAGCAGTGAGTGTCTTCAAACCTAAAAAATCAAATTTAACGAGCCCTGCTTGTTCTACCCACTTCATGTTAAATTGAGTGGCAGGCATGTTTGACCTAGCGTCCTTATAAACGGGTACAAGATCGTCTAGCGGGCGATCGCTAATAACAATACCAGCTGCATGGGTAGCAGCATTTCTTAAAAGACCCTCTACTTTTTGCCCATAATTCAGCAATCGACCAATAACTTCTTCTCGGTCTGCTTCCTCTTTCAAGCGAGGTTCTTCTGCAAGGGCTTGTTCGATACTCAAAGGCTTCACGCCTTCTAAAGGTATTAGTTTTGCAAGGCGGTCAACTTGTCCATAAGGCATCTGTAATACGCGGCCGATGTCGCGAATAGCCGCTTTAGACAAAAGCGCGCCAAATGTTATAATTTGCCCGACCTTATCATGCCCATATCTTTGTTGCACGTAATGGATAACTTCTTCTCGCCTATCCATGCAAAAATCTATATCAAAATCTGGCATTGATACACGATCTGGATTCAAAAACCGTTCAAAAAGAAGATTGTACCTTAGGGGATCAAGATCCGTAATTGTGAGTGCGTAAGCCACAAGAGAACCAGCTCCAGAACCTCGACCAGGGCCGACAGGTATGTCATTTTCTTTCGCCCATTTTATGAAATCAGCAACGATAAGAAAGTAACCAGGAAAACCCATCTGCTCAATAATTTTTAATTCGAAAGCTAATCTTTTTTCGTACTCATCCACCGGGGCAGCATGCGGGATGATGGACAATCGGTTTTTAAGGCCCTCTTTTGATTGTCTATACAGCTCACTAACCTCATCACTCGCAAATAATGGAAGAATGGGGTCTCTACAATTGGCCATAAAGGAACAACGTTTCGCAACTTCTACAGTACTTTCCAATGCCTCTGGAAGATCAGCAAATAAAGCAATCATTTCTTCCTGTGTTTTGAAGTAGTGTTGGTTAGTTACGCTTCTGCGTGGCTCCTGCTGATCAACATATACGCCATCTGCGATACACAGAAGTGCGTCATGGGCTTCGTACATTTCGCCATTTTCGAAATACACATCATTTGTTGCTATCAAAGGGATGTTTAAATCATATGCCATATTTATAAAGATTGGTTCAGTAACATTTTCTTCTTCTGGCAAACCATTGCCTTGCGGATGCCTTTGCAATTCTAGATACAGGCGATCCGAAAAAATGCTATGAAATTGGGAAATTAAATTCCAAGCTACTTTATCTTGAGACATCAAGATTAATTGGCCCAGAGGACCTTTTGAGCCACCAGTAAGACATATCAAGCCGTCAGAATAGTTTTCTAACTGTTCTATAGAAATTTCTACTTGCTCAACGCTATTTTGAACATACATTTCCGAACTTAGTTTCATAAGATTTTTGTAGCCAACTTCATTTTGTGCAAGCAGTACGATTGGAGCATTGTTTGAACTACGCTTCTCTGGCATCTTATCTGTAAATTTTAAATCAATTTGGCATCCAATAATTGGTTGCAAACCCTGGTCTTTAAACAGAACTGAAAATTCTAAAGCGCTGAATAGGTTGTTTGTGTCTGTCACTGCAATTGCAGGCATATGATTAGCCTTACACATTCCTGGCAGTTTCTTTAAGCGGACCGCACCTTCAAGCAGAGAATACTCCGTGTGGAGACGCAGATGAATATATTTTGGCAAGCCGGTCATATTTTAAGTTTATGGTGCCAGATAAAAAAACTAAAGGCCTTAAGACAATTAAATTTCATACTTGAAAAAAACAATTTTTTGAGGTCTTTTGATACGGAGATAATATTTGTTGACCGTTTCTACGCCGCATCGAGATGGTACATCGTAATTAGTTTTGGGTAACGCGGTAGGTATTCCAGATGGATATCAGGTTTCTTCTAAATGGGGAGCCCGTCACTTTAACCCAGGTTGATGCGACAAAAACTCTACTAGATTGGTTAAGAATTGACAATCAACTTACTGGAACCAAAGAAGGCTGCAACGAAGGTGATTGTGGCGCCTGTACAGTTATTTTGATTGACAAAAGAAAGACAATCAGCTCGTTAAATTCATGTATTCTATTTCTACCTCAGCTTGATGGGAAAGCAATACGGACAGTAGAGGGTATTAAAAACCACAAAATACAACATAAGATGGTTGAGTTTCATGGTTCACAATGCGGATTTTGTACCCCAGGTTTTATAACTTCGATGGTTGCTGCAAATATTACTAAAGATATAGATCACGAGACAAACCTTGCCGGAAACCTTTGCCGATGTACTGGCTACGAGCCAATTATTAAGGCAGCTAAAGCCTCTGAAGATGAAGAACAACCTACTTGGGTCGATGAAGATGTTAAAAAACTCGCTGACCTACCAACATCGAGTGCAAAAGAATTACCAAAGTCCAAGCATGACCTGGCAGAAATATTAAATAAACATCCAAGCACCCAACTAATCGCTGGAGCAACCGACATAGGACTATGGGTAAATAAAGACTTCCAGAAATTTGAAAATATAGCCTTTTTAAATCAGGTATCTGATTTTGCCAACATTGAAGAATTAAAAGACGCATGGCAAATCGGGGCGGGGATTACGATTGAAAATCTTCGCCGCTGGGCAGTTTTAAAAGCACCTTCGTTTGCAAAATTGTTGAAAAGATATGGCTCTACACAAGTCAGAAATGCAGCAACTTTGGGGGGAAACATTGCAAATGGCTCGCCTATCGGTGATAGCGCTCCAGCGTTGATTGCCATGAATACCGAACTCGTTATACGCAGCGCCAAAGGTCAGCGGAAAATCAAGTTGGAGAAATTCTTTTTAGATTATAAAAAACAGGACCTTAATAAAGGCGAGTTCCTCGAGTTTTTAATTATACCTAAAATAAACCTAACCGTAAAATGTTATAAGATTAGCAAGCGCTTTGATCAAGATATATCCTCAGTTTGTGGCTGTTTTAACATCATTTTAGATGATGGATTAATCAAAAAATGCATAATTGCTTTCGGTGGTATGGCCGGAATACCGAAGAGAGCTAAGCATGTAGAAAGTTGTCTACTCAATCATCGATGGGAGGAAAGAGTATTGCGCTCCTGCAGCGATACTTGGCAAAAAGATTTTACTCCATTATCCGATTTACGGAGCTCTGCAGAATACCGACAGGCTACTGCACATAACCTATTACTTCGCTACTATTATGAAACATTAGGTGCCAATACAAATGTACAACAGGTAGCCCCATGAGCATGAACCAAGCAATACCACATGACTCAGCTAAATTACATGTAACAGGCGAAGCTCGCTATGTGGATGACATTCCACTTCCGACAAAAACGCTGCATCTTGCTTTTGGATTATCCAGCATAGCCAACGGTGAAATAAAATCTATTGATCTTTCAGCTGTCCGAGCAGCGCCAGGTGTTTTAGATATTATACTTTCAAAAGACCTTCCATTCACGAATGATGTTGCTCCAAACGCACATGACGAACAATTGCTGGCAGATACTCATGTAAACTTTATTGGCCAACCAATTTTTATCGTGGTCGCCAAAGCTCATACTCAAGCACGCTATGCTTCAACTTTAGCTATCATTGATTATACTGAGGGGAAGCCGATTATTAGTATTGATGAAGCTATTAACTCAAATAACCGCTTTGAAGAAGGTCCCAGAATCTATGAAACAGGTGATGCTGTATCAGCACTAAAGTCTTCTGCACACTCTCTCGAGGGCAAACTTGAATTAGGTGGCCAAGAGCACTTCTATCTTGAAGGTCAAGCAGCTATTGCCTCTCCACAAGATGACGGGGAAATGGTAATTTACAGCTCTACCCAGCATCCTACGGAAATTCAGCATAAAGTTGCTGAAACTCTGGGCCTCGATATGCACCTTGTCAAAGTTGAAGTCCGCCGAATGGGAGGTGGATTTGGCGGAAAAGAAAGCCAAGGAAATGCATTAGCATGTGCGTGTGCAATTGCAGCAGTGCGTAACAACTCAACAGTAAAGATGCGATATGATCGCGATGACGATATGAAAATTACCGGTAAACGCCATGATTTTCGAATTGAATACCGTGCTGGCTTTGACAAATTAGGCAAAATCAAAGCTCTAGATGTTAAACATTTCGTTCGCTGCGGCTGGTCGCAGGACTTGTCTCTTCCAGTAGCAGATAGAGCTATGCTACATGCTGATAATTGCTATCACATTCCAAATTTTAGAGTTGAAAGCCATAGATTAAAGACCAATACACAAAGTGCCACAGCATTTAGAGGTTTTGGTGGGCCACAAGGTATGATCGGTATGGAAAATATAATCGATCATATCGCGTTCTCACTGGGTTTAGATCCTAATATAGTTAGGAAGCGTAACTTTTATACATCTGAAAAAAGAATAAAAGAGGGGATAAATCCACAGAAGTCTCACTATGGAATGGAAGTGAAAGATTTCATAGTCCATGAAATGATGGATGCACTTTTTGAAGCGTCTGAGTACCAAACTCGCAAAATCAAGGTCAAAAAGTGGAATAAAGAGAATAAAATTTTGAAAAAAGGGATAGCTTTCAATCCTGTGAAATTTGGAATTTCGTTCACACTTACACAACTTAATCAAGCAGGAGCACTTGTTCACGTTTATAATGACGGCTCTGTAAAAATTAACCACGGTGGCACCGAAATGGGTCAGGGTCTCTTCCAAAAAGTTGCACAAGTAGCAGCACATGTTTTTGGAATACCAATAAATAAAGTCCAAATTACCGCTACTGATACTACAAAAGTCCCCAACACCTCCGCAACGGCAGCTAGTTCTGGAAGTGACTTAAATGGCATGGCGGTCAAAGAGGCCTGCGAGATTATTTGCGCTAGAATATCATCCTACTTCATTGAGAAATATCGAGCAAACAATAATGATGTTAAATTTGAAGATGGAAGGGTTAAAGGCAGTAACTTTGATATAGCCTTTGAGGATGCTATTCAGGAGATATACACACAGCGTATCAGTCTTTCATCTACTGGCTTTTACAAAACGCCTAAATTGGAATGGGACCGAATTATTGGGAAAGGTAGACCATTTTATTACTTTGCATACGGCGCAGCAGTTTCAGAAGTTGTTGTAGATACCTTAACGGGTGAATTCAAATTATTGAGGACTGATATATTACACGATGCTGGAAATAGCCTAAATCCAGCAATAGATATCGGACAAATTGAAGGTGGCTTTATCCAAGGTCTGGGTTGGCTTACAACCGAAGAACTTGTGTGGAGCAAACAGGGTGAATTAAAAACTCATGCACCATCAACTTACAAAATTCCTTGTGCATCTGATCGGCCAAAAATTTTTAATGTAAGCCTGTTTGATAATTTGAATACCGAAGATACCATTTACAAGTCAAAGGCTGTTGGAGAGCCTCCCTTTATGCTTGGTATATCTGTATTTCTTGCTTTAAGGGATGCATTATCAGCTTGTGGTAATGACTGGCCCAACTTAATCGCACCAGCCACACCTGAAAACATTCTCAAGGCAGTCAGGTCTATGAATGGCACTTGATTATAGTACCCTAAAGAAAGTTGTAAATTCTAATGGACCAGTTGCGAGGATCTTAATCCTTGAGGTTAAGGGTTCAACTCCTAGAGGAAGCGGCACAGAGATGTATGTTTGGGCGGATGGGATACACGGCACAATAGGAGGAGGCAATCTTGAATTCCAGGCGATAAAATCAGCTCGCAGATTGTCTGAAACGGGAAAAACAGACATAAAGTCGTATCCATTAGGTCCCCAGCTGGGACAATGCTGCGGAGGTTTTGTTAAGATAGTTACAGAGTATTATGATGAAAAAGATGTAGCGAATTTGAAAGATAAAAATTTAAATGTGAGATCGATTTCTGATAAAACAGAGGCTTCACAGCCTGTAAAAGAACTAGTGAAAAAATATTCGACCGGGGGAGTTAGCCTTGACCATACACTTTCTGATGGGTGGTTAATTGAAAAAGTTATTACTGAAAAGGCTTCTATATGGATATGGGGCGCGGGCCATGTAGGCTCCGCAATATTATCACTTCTAGCTCCCATGCCAAACTTGGATGTTTTTTGGTTGGATACAGATCCTAGCAGATTCCCAAATTTGGAATTTTCCAATGTGCACAAAATAGTATATGACACACCAGATAAATTTGTAAAAAGAGCACAACCAAATGCCGAACATTTAATACTGACCTACTCACACAAAATCGATTTGGAAATCTGTAACGAAATCCTTAAACATGATTTTAAATGGGCAGGGTTAATTGGATCAAAAACAAAGTTTACAAGATTTAAAACGAAACTTTTGTCGATTGGGCACAGTGAAGAAAAAATTGATCAAATTGAATGTCCAATAGGATACAAGAAATATGGGAAGCATCCTCAACATATCGCTCTAGGCGTCGTAATCGATTGGGTGGAAAGAAATCGGGAATTAGAACAGGGCAAAGTCGTTGACAAAAAAATTGCTTGAGCTCGAAGGTATCTCTAAATCATATCCCGGTGTAATAGCCAACAGTGACGTTTCTTTTGATATAAATGTTGGTGAAGTCCATGCACTGCTTGGTGAAAATGGGGCGGGTAAATCTACACTCGTAAAAACAATCTATGGTTTGGTAAAACCCGACAACGGTAGGATGTCATTGAATGGCAAGCATTATGTGCCAGGATCTCCAAGTGAGGCGAGGAAAGCTGGAATTGCAATGGTTTTTCAACATTTTTCCCTATTTGAGGCCCTGAGCGTTGCTGAAAATATCTCGTTAGGTATGGAAAGTCCACCAAACCAGAGAGACTTAGCAAAAAAAATTAAATCTGTTTCTAACTCTTATGGACTCCCACTTGAGCCCGGCAAAACAGTTGGCTCCTTATCAGCGGGAGAAAGACAGCGTGTTGAAATTGTGAGGTGTCTATTACAAGAACCAAAATTATTAATTATGGATGAACCCACGTCAGTTTTGACACCACAAGAAGTACAAATTTTATTTGAGACTTTACGGAAAATAAAGTCTGAGGGACGGTCGATTCTCTACATCAGCCACAAATTGGAGGAAATTCGCAAATTATGCGATACAGCCACAATTTTGCGACTTGGAAAAAAAGTTGAAACCTGTACGCCCAGCAAAACGAGTTCAAACGAATTAGCAGAAATGATGGTAGGTTCGAGCATACAAATCCCACAGCAAAAAAAACGCGAGATCGGCAATATACTTTTATCCTTGGAAAACATTGTCAGCAAAAGTATCAACACGTTTGGGACTTCACTCAGTAATTTGACGCTCGATTTACACGCAGGCGAAATTTTTGGTGTCGGCGGAGTTGCTGGAAATGGGCAGGACGAGTTATTATCAATATTATCAGGTGAATTAATTGCAGAAAGCGGTCAGATTAAACTCGAGGATCGCATAATTACGGCGGATAAACCCCGAACAAGACGTGAGCTATGCGTTTTATCCGCTCCAGAGGAAAGATTAGGGCACTCAGCCGCGCCAAATATGAGCCTAGTAGAGAATACTTTGATGACTGCGTCGCAATCCCAACACTTAGTTTCAAAAGGTTTTATTGACTGGGAGAAAACTAGAGCTTTTACTGAAAAAATTATAGAAGAATTTGACGTTCGTACCCCTAGTATTGAAAATGTTGCTCGCTCACTATCAGGAGGTAATTTACAAAAATTCGTCATTGGCCGTGAAATACAGCAAGAACCAAAAGTGTTTGTAGTGAACCAACCAACATGGGGTGTTGACGCCGCCGCAGCAGCCTCCATCCGCCAAGCCATTTTGACATTAGCCGACAATGGAGCTGCAATTTTAATTATTTCTCAGGATTTGGACGAACTTCTAGAGATAAGTGATCGATTTGCAGCACTAAATGAGGGCAAATTATCTGATGCACTACCTACAAGAGATCTAACAGTTGATCAAATCGGATTAATGATGGGCGGCAAAAGAAATTTGGAATTATCAGATGCTAAGTTTTGAGAAAAGGCCCCAGCCTTCAAAGTTTTGGATAATTTTTACTCCAATATTGGCGGTTATTCTTACATTGATTGCAGGAGCAATATTGTTCTCCACTCTAGGAAAACCCCCACTTGAGTCACTTAAAATAATATTCTGGGATCCTTTATTTCACCCTAATTATGCAGCTTATTCTCGGCCACAGCTTTTGATTAAAGCAGGTCCCTTGATATTGATCGCAATAGGATTGTCATTTGGTTTTAAAGCAGGAGTTTGGAATATTGGTGCAGAAGGTCAATATATAATTGGTGCAGTCATTGGTGGCGGAGTAGCTTTAGCTTTTTATCCTTATGAGTCTATCATTGTATTCCCTTTAGCGGTGCTTTTTGGCGCTATTGGAGGCTTCTTATGGGCTATGATACCGGTCGTACTAAGGATTTATTTCAAAACTAACGAAATACTGGTATCCTTAATGCTTGTTTATGTGGCTGAATCTATCCTCATTTCTGTAAGCCAAGGTCTACTGAGAAATCCAGAGGGAATGGGATTCCCTGGTTCCAGAAACCTTAATCAATATGCCAGTTCGGCAAATAACGAACTGATAACTGGAACAGGTTTACACTGGGGGGTTATCTTCGCTCTTATATCCGTAATATTTGCGTATTTTATATTTCAAAAACACACCTTAGGGTATCAAGTCAAATTGACTGGGGAAGCTCCAAAAGCTGCAAAATTTGCTGGAGTCAATCCAAATCTTATTGTATTTTTCTGTCTTGGAATTTCGGGGACGCTGGCCGGGTTAGCTGGTATATTTGAAGTTACCGGACAAGCTGGCCAAATTACATCTTCATTCAACTCAGGATATGGTTTCACGGCAATCATCGTTGCATTCTTAGGCCGTTTACACCCTGTTGGAATACTTCTAGCGGCCTTACTAATGGCTTTAACTTATATCGGTGGGGAACTCGCACAATTTCAACTCCAATTACCTGCAGCATCAATACAACTTTTCCAGGGCATGCTTTTGTTTTTCCTACTAGCAGCAGATATTTTAGTTAATTACAGAGTTTCAAGGAAAAGAAGTTAATGGACCTATCAACAATCAACCCAGCGCTACTAGTTGCATCATTGATGATATCAGCCACACCTATCTTGCTAGCTGCATTAGGTGAAACTATTGTCGAAAAATCAGGTGTTTTGAACCTTGGTGTTGAAGGGATGATGATCATCGGCGCTGTAGTTGGTCTTTTTTCATCAATACATTTTTCAAATCCATACCTGGGATTTGTTTTTGCAGCCATATTTGCCTCTATATTTTCAGGTATCTTCGGAATTATGGTGCTTTATTTTAAATCAAACCAAGTCGCTACAGGTTTAGGCTTAACTTTAGTCGGGCTTGGCTTATCCTCACTCATTGGAGAGTTTCTTGGAAGTCAAAAAACAGAACTTTTAGAACCAGTGTATTTTCCTTTTCTATCTGATCTGAAGTTTATTGGTCCAATGTTTTTTAATCATGATATACTTTTATACTTTTCAATTTTACTTACACTCATACTTTACATTTTTTTAAAGTTTTCTCGAGCCGGAATGATCTTACGAGCTGTAGGAGAAAATCATGATGCAGCTCATGCATTAGGTTACAATGTACAGCTTGTCCGCATGTTGGCCATTATGTTTGGCGGAGCATGTAGTGGCCTAGGAGGAGCTTATATTTCACTCGTAAGAGTTCCACAATGGACAGATGGATTAACCGCTGGTACCGGCTGGATAGCGTTAGCAATTGTCGTATTTTCAAACTGGAATGCGTCGAAAGTTATACTGGGTGCATATTTATTTGGCGGAATCACTGTATTACAGCTAAACTTGCAGGCAGCTGGTGTAAAAATACCGGTTGAAGTACTTTCAATGTCACCATACCTCGTGACTATTTGCGTATTAGTGTTTATATCTGTCAATGGGAAAAACTCGTCACCCGGATCGTTAGGAAAAACATTCCACATCTAGTTGCTTATTATAGGAGAGAATTATGAAAATCAGAAAACTTTTCAGCGCCACAATTGCTTCATTGGCCCTGGGTTTATCAACATCTTTCGCCGCCGATACTAAAGTTGGCTTCGTTTATGTTGGTCCAATTAATGACGGTGGATGGACACAAATCCACCATGAAAATGCTCTAGTAATGAAAGAGTATTTTGGAGATCAAGTAGAAATGGTTTACCAAGAGAATGTACCAGAGGGTGCAGACTCTGAAAGAGTTATGACGCAAATGGCACTTAGTGGTGCTGATTTAATATTCACAACTTCTTATGGCTACATGGATCCAACTATAAATGTAGCAAAGAAATTCCCCGGGGTTAAATTTGAACATGCAACAGGGTTTAAACGATCCGAAAATGTATCAACATATTCCGCTAGATTTTATGAAGGAAGAGCAATACAAGGTCACATAGCTGGAAGAATGACCAAATCAAATATTATTGGTTATATTGCTTCAGTTCCGATCCCTGAGGTTGTACGAGGGATTAATTCTGCATATATCCATGCCAAAAAAGTAAATCCTGACGTCGAGTTTAAGATAATCTGGATATATACTTGGCTTGACCCTGCTAAAGAGGCAGATGCGGCAACGGCTCTTATTGAACAAGGCGCGGATGTGATTTTACAACATACTGACACAACAGCGCCACATGCTGCAGCAGCAAAAGCAGGCAATGTGATAACTTTTGGGCAAGCTGCTGATATGGCAGATTTTGGTCCCAAACCACGTGTTTCATCCATAATCGATGATTGGGCACCATATTACATCGCTCGAACACAAGCAGTTATTGATGGCTCATGGGAGTCCGTTGATACTTGGCATGGAATTGGAGATCAGATGGTAGGCATCGGAGAAATCTCCAGTGCAGTCCCTGTGGATGTAAAAATTGAAGCATTAGCACTGAAGTTTCGGTTAGCTTCAGGAGACTACCACCCATTTACTGGACCATTGAAAAAACAAGACGGATCTGCATGGTTAGGTGATGGAGAGGTGGCTAATGACGGCGACCTAGCCGGAATGTTCTTCTACGTAGAAGGAATTAATGGAGATATTCCACAATAATAACTTTGATGCCCTCGTGGAACTACGAGGGCATCATTTTTGGACAATAAAACCCCTACCGAAAGAACTCTAATGCCTGATGTCTTAATAATCGGTGGAGGAATCGCAGGGATATCAGTATGCGCTCAGTTAGCACCATTCGCAGAGGTCGTCTTATTAGAAGCCGAACCTGAGTTGTGCTATCATTCATCTGCGAGATCTGCCGCAACATATATTGAAGACTATGGTAACCGCGTCACGAAAGAATTA
>ERZ802821.15-NODE-15-length-77508-cov-16.6076_pt1 | contig 77508 bp, 113 predicted proteins | sample MGYA00345648_ERZ802821 | MGnify/ENA primary metagenome ERZ802821 (study PRJEB30503, sample SAMEA104212357) | marine metagenome | biome: Westerlies Biome; feature: [SRF] surface water layer (ENVO:00010504) within the epipelagic zone...; material: water... | reverse complement strand
AACCGTGCTACAATTACTAGAAATATAACTGATACTCATTGGATAGAAGATACTTACTATCAAATCGCTAGGTATATTTACAACAATGATATCAATGAGCAAGAAATGATACAGTACTTAATTGACAACAACAGAAGCAAAAAGAAACCATTTGCAATGCAGTGGTTAGTTGGTGCTATAGAATCTTCTACAAAAGAAGAACTTAATAATTGTGTACAAAAAATTAGAGGTATACAATGGAGTGAGGATAACTGGTAATGGCAAAACCTACACAACGATATCTTAAACCTACATTATTTAAACCTAAGGGCTCTGTGTTTGAAGGCTTAATATGGAAACAACCTAACTCAAAAGGCACAGACACATATGATGTTACTTGCACAGACAAAGGCTTTACTTGTGAATGTCCAGGTTTTACATTCCGTGGCAAGTGCAAGCACAGTTTAGAAGTGCTAACAAGAGTAGAAGTAGCACTAGACGATAAACATCCACAATATAGAATGGAGTTTGTACAATGACAACACATGCAATGATTGATTTAGAAACATTAGGAACCACACCCGATTGTGTAGTTCTAACAATTGGTGGTGTTAAGTTTGATCCAAACTCAATAAGCTCTCCTAGAGATGAGCTATATTTTAGATTTGAAGTAGATGAGCAATTAGCAAAGGGCAGAACTACTTTAGAGAGTACCCTTGAATGGTGGGGTAAACAAGAAGAAAGTGTACGTGAAGAAGCACTAGGTGATGGCAATAGAACACCAGTATTAGAAGTATTGCAAGCACTAAACAAGTGGTGTGTTGGTGCAGATACTATTTGGTGTCAAGGACCTGTATTTGATATTGCAATACTAGAAAATTTATATAGGCAATACGATCATCACATACCTTGGGCATTTTGGAAAATCAAAGACAGTAGAACATTGTTTGGAATTATGCCAAAAGATCCACGTAAAGCAATTGACTTTGCGGCCCACAATGCATTAGAAGATTGTAAAGTTCAAGCATTATGTGTACAACAAACAATAAAAGAATTAGGTTTAACCATAAGGTAGCCCAATAGTAAGAAGTAATGGTATTACAAAATATCAATTTTAAAGCCATAAACGGCCTTTTTACTTGACATTTTCTAAATACTATTATATAATAACAGTTAATCAATTAGGAGAAATATGATATGAGTACCAGAGATATAGTGCAAGACATTGTTAAGCACACAGCCGGACTAGGCTTTATTACTTCAGTAAAAGTCACAGGAACAGATGAATCAACTACACTTGATGCCATGGATGCAGATCGTACAGTTATTCTACAAGCAAAATTACACAATACAGTATCAGAATTTAACGGTGAGTTTGGACTAGGTAACTTAGGTTTCCTAGCAGGTGTTACTGCATTGGGTAATTATCAAACAGATGATGCAACAGTTGATGTTGTAGCACGTGATCGCAATGGAGTTTCAAGTCCAGATCATTTGATGTTTAAAGATGCAGAAGGTAACACAGACCAGTATCGTTTTATGAGTAAAGAGATTATTGAACAAACATTACAAACTGTAAAGTTTAAAGGTGTAGAGTGGGATGTTACACTAGAACCTACTAAAGCAAAAGTAAATGAGCTACAACAAGTAGCAGGCATTTATGGAGGCATTGAGCCAAACTTTACTGTTAAAACAGAAGGTAGCGATTTAATTGTAACAGTAGGTGCAGCTGATGGATCATTTACAGGTAAGCGTACATTCGCACAAAATGTAAATGGTGAGATTACAGAAGGTTATGCATGGCCACTAGCACAAGTATTAGCAATCCTAAAACTAGGAATGTCAGGTACATGTGTAATGCAAATTAGTAAGAAAGGTGCATTGATGATTTCAGTTGATTCTGGAATTGGCAAGTACGATTACATTTTACCAGCACTCACAGTATAAGAGAATATAATATGGCAGACAGAAAAGATTTAACAACTAGTAATAAAGACTACAGTGTGTTCTTACCGAGCATTAGTAGTTTCTATTCTAAGTTCATTGCACAAGCACAATTACGTCCAGACTTTGTTAAGCCTGAACGTATGCCTGCAGGCTTTGAATATGGAATAGATGGCTTTGACTTTTTAAAACCCAAAGACAATTACTACAATTACAAGTGGGGTCTTTACTCTGCCGGACACGCCACTCGAGATACTGCAAAGAGTGATGTACAGGAACCAATGATCCAAAAGCGTGACAGGGAGAATAGTTTTATCCTTGGCGACAGTGGTGGGTTCCAAATTGCTACAGGTGTAATCAAATGTGATTGGCCTAACTTTAAAACAGATGATGACTTGCGTAAAACAATTTTAAATTGGTTAGAGCATACCGCAGATTATAGTATGGTACTTGATATTCCCACATTGGCAGCAGCACCACCGCTTAATGCTAAAACAGGATTAACTGACTGGGTTGATTGTTTGGAATACACAATGTTTAACAACGATTACTTTGTTCGTAACAGACAAGGTAAAACTAAGTTCTTAAATGTATTGCAAGGCAACAATGAACAACAAGCAGATGATTGGTATGCGGCAGTTAAGCATTATCCATTTGAAGGTTGGGCAATGGCTGGTTACAACATGAAGCAATTACATCTTGCATTACGCAGACTTATTGTTATGCGTGATGAGAAAATGCTTGATCCAGGTAGAGATTTAATTCACTACTTGGGTACAAGTAAACTGAATTGGGCCTGTATTTTTACAGCGATCCAACGTAACATAAGAGAAACTATTAACCCTAATATGATGGTAACGTATGATGCGGCTAGTCCATTTATTACTACTGCCAAAGGACAAGCATACACACAACATGTACACAGAAATAATAAGTTTAGTTATGTTATGGAAGCGGCAGTAGACGATAAACGTTTTCAGCACAGTGATATTCCTTTCCCATTTAACAGTCCTATTGGTGAACGCATGAACATGGGTGACTTATGTTATATGGGTCCAGGTATGTTAAACAAACTTGGAAAAGAAGGCAAGACAAGTTGGGATAGTTTCTCATACTTCTTGCTAATGGCACACAACGTTTATCAACACATTGAGTCGTGTCAACGTGCTAACACATTGGCCGATATTGCATGTACAAGATACAAGCCTAGTCACTTAGAATGGAATAAGGTTAAGCCTGGGCAAAGTGAATTTGACTTATGGGTACCACGTGATGTAATTTATGTTACAGAGTTTATCAATAAGTTATTTAAAAGCGAAACACCTATGCAAATGCTAAATGAAGGTGAAGCAATGCTAACACACTTCAGTGGTATGAAAACTATTAAAACGACACAAGGTGCGTTTGATAGTTTATTTGACTCAGGTGACACAGTTCAAGAAGAGTCTGACGGAGAGTTTACATCAGAACAAGTTGAAGCGGCAGAGGACTTCTTAGAACACCTATAAAACAAAGGAGAATGTAAATGGGTACAGGAACAGTTAATAGTAAGAAAAGACATCTAGCACATCTAGTTGAGAAGCATAGAGAACTTGACAAAGAAGTAATTATGTTATACAATAAGCACATGAGCGATGATGTTATTAAACCACTTAAATTGGACAAACTACATTTAAAGCAAGAAATATCGTCCTTAACAGAAACAATTAACAATTTAGAAGCTGGAAAATAAAATGGAAAGAGATTATAGTTCAAGTGATAACATTACTGGTGTTACATATTTCATAGGTAAAGAAATAGAACATACACTTGCATTTGGCAAGAAAACATTATTTGTAGTAGGCATGCAAGATCCAGATGAAATATTAGAAATGGCACACAAGAATAATGTGGAACATGTTTACTTGGGTGCTAATCAAAGTTTTGAAGTTACAGGCGAAGATGGAACACCTGAAGAACAAGAAGGTTGGGATTCTATGGTTAAAGCATGTACTTCAAAAGGTTACTTAGTTACACTTGACTTTGATCTCGAAGATTTAGAATGGGTACAAGAAAGTGGGTACTCAGAACATAATAATTTTATTCCAATGATCAGTGTTAAGGTTCCATACATTGAGCAATTGGGGTACAATGCTAACATTAAGATTGATGATGTTGATTTTAATGCTACAAACAAAGGTGTATGGACACATTCAGTACACTCATTAATGGACCCTAAAAAGTTCACAAATTGGAACCAATATAAACAAGACGAAATAATCGAATAGGAGAATATTATGACTAAAAAGATTCGTTTAACTGAAGATGAACCTACTGTAGTAGAAGAAGTAACACTTGAACCTACAACGGCTCCGGCAGGTGCAGACGATATAGTTGTAAGGCAACTTATGAAATATCTAGAAGCAATTGACTGGAAACTATGGGAATTACTAAAAATTCAAAAGAAACTTGCAGACGAGAAAGACGAGGAATAATATGCTAGATGTAACACAAAGACAAATTTGGGTAACCTTTCAAAAAGAAGGTGTACATTTGTACCCGGCGGCGAAAGATGATCCTACACTTGCAACAGGAGGTTGGGATGATGTTTCATTTCTAGGTGTTGCACATAGACATATTTTTCACTTTCGTGTAGCAATTGATGTATTCCATGATGACAGAGATATTGAATTTATTCAATTTAAACGTTGGTTGGAATCATTATATGCTTCAGATATATTAGAACTTAATCATCGTAGTTGTGAGATGATTGCAGAGGAATTAGCACAGGAAATTCACAACAAGTATCCTGGACGTTCGATAACAATTAGTGTTGCGGAGGATAATGAGAACGGCGCAACAATGACTTTTAACCCTAAACAAGGATGACATATTATGTCAGAAGAAACAGTAAAAAAAGATAAAGAGGTTAGTAATCCAGGATCTGGAAGTTATTTCAGATTGATGGGTTATTATAATATTAACGATATTAAGTATGATCTACTTAAAATCATTCAGCCATATGATGGCTATATGTATAATGAAAAAGATACTAATAAACTTATTAGTGTTTTCAATTCATACTTGGGCGACTTACAAAGAAGCTACAAGATTTACGCATTTGAAATTGCAGATACTGAAAAAGAAAATGCAATTACATTTGATATTCAAATTAAAATGCAAAAAGACAGAAGTCCTAAAAAGCTAAAGATCCACGTTGGTAAACTTTGGCTTAATCCACCGTCTGAAGAAGGTGACAATGCGTAAGTTATTCTACATGGGCTTAGAACCTTACGAAGGCCGTTACACATTACAATTACAAGATTGGAGTGAAGCGGCATTTAAAAAGCGTGGTATAGATTATGTAATCGTACCAGGCGAAACTATCGACAATACTAAATCAATTTCAGTAGGACAAGTGTTAGACGCACATGGGCGTTCTTACTTTGGTATGAGCCAGCTCATGAACCTGGTACAAATGATGCGTAATGGAGAGTGCGGAGGAGAAGATGTGGTTTTCTTTGAAGATATGTTTCAGCCAGGTATTGAAAGTCTTCCATATATTATGTGTCAAATTCCAGAAGAACAACGACCAAAGATTTATTTACGTTGTTTAGCACAAGCAGTAGACCCAGATGACTTTGTTCATGTATGGGGTATGAGCAAGTGGATGTCGTTATACGAACAAATGTGTAATGAGATTCCTAATGTACATATTCTTGCAACTAATGAAGAAATGGTTGCACATATGCGTATTGCTAATTGGAATGCACCTATCTATAATATTTCAGGTTTAAGTTTTGGCAAGAGGGAAGTGCTCTCCAGAATTAACAACCAAGTTAAGCCATGGACAGAGAGAAGTGACAGAGTAGTATTTGCCGCACGTTTTGATCAGGAGAAGCAACCAGACTTCTTCATGGATGTTATTGAAATGGTACACGAAAGAACTAAATCTTTTGACAGAAACGACTTAACAGATTCCATATATCCTGTAGAATTTGCAGTACTAAGTGGTGGTCCGTTGCGTAGTAATAATCAAAAGTATTTAGATAGAGCTTTACAAATGGAAGCAGAAGGCAAACTTACAATCCTAAAAGACTTACAAAAGAATGATTACTATAACGTAGTAAATGATTCTAAAGTAATGTTTAATTGTGCATTGCAAGACTGGGTATCTAATACAGTCAGTGAAGCAGATGCATTGGGTTGTAATGTTGTCTATCCTGCATACAGAAGTTTTCCAGAAACGTTTGCAAACGATCATACAAGACTTTATATGCCTTGGAGCAAAGAAGATGCAGTAAGTAAAATACTAGCAGGTCTTGAAGCACCAAGTCCTAACATGGGTAAAATTAGTGACCATACAGATGGTACTATTGATCGTATGCTTGACATTATGGAAGGCAGTTATAAACACAACAATTGGTTACGTAGTGGTAATAGATATCGTGATCATGTAGCAGAGGAGAAATACTAATATGAAAGTACTAGTAACAGGAGCAGGTGGGTATATAGGCTCACAGACATGTAAATTTCTAAGTGACAATGGACATAAAGTGGTAGGAGTTGATAGAAATAATCTTCGCCATAACTATTGCGTTGACAGTTATATTGGAAACTATGCAGACTTTGAAGTGCAAGGGTTACTATTAGACGTTGATAGCGTAGTTCATATTGGGGCGACAAGTTTAGTAGGACCTAGTGTTTTAGACCCTAGCAAATACTATAACAATAATGTCGTAGGCACACTAAAACTCTTGGACGCATGTAAAAACCAAGGCGTTAAGAGTTTTGTGTTTGCCAGCAGTGCCGCAACATATGGTGAACCAGAAAGTGGAGTTTGTTTAGAATCAGAACAACACACTCCTATGAATCCATATGGTTGGAGCAAACGTATGACAGAGATCATGTTAAGTGATTATGCTACTGCATACGGAATGAATAGTGTTAGTTTACGTTTCTTTAATGTTGCTGGTGCAGATACATTAATGGAAATGGGACAAGAAAAAGATGCTACTCATATTATTGCTATGTTAATTGAAAGAACAATGCAGGGTAAAGGATTTACATTATTTGGTGATAAATTTGATACACCTGATGGAACTTGTGTACGTGATTATGTTCATGTTGAAGATGTTGCAAATGGAATACATAAAGCAATTGAATATACAAAAGCAAATGAAGGTGCATACAGATTTAACTTAGGAAACAAAGAAGGTTACAGTAATCTACAAATTGTAGAAGCAGTAAAACGTAACACTCCATTGGAACCTAATGTTATAATGGGACCAGCAAGGGATGGAGATCCTGCTACATTGGTAGCAAATACTATGTCAGCCAATGTAGACTTAGGTTGGACACCAAGATATGATCTTGACACAATAGTAAAAACAGCATATAATTGGTATAGAAAAAAAGCAGAAAATAACACGACATCCTCGTCGTAAACTCGGAGAAAATAAATGGGAAAATCAGATCAGATTAGAGCAAAACTAGAAGAAGCAGGTATTAGATATTGGGCAGGTGATAACATCAGTCAAGTATTACAAAAAGGTGATAAAGAAGAACTAATTGATGAGGCAACTGTTGCCTTTGAAAAAGTATTAGATACATTAGTTATTGATAGAAAAACAGATCCTAACAGTATGGATACTGCTAGACGTCTAGCAAAGATGTATTATAAAGAATTAATGGCAGGTAGATATGAAACAGCTCCGCCGGCTACTGCATTTCCAAATGAACCAGACAATGTAACTAATGAAAAGTATGATGGTATGTTAGTTGTACGTAGTGAACTTAGAAGTGTTTGTTCACATCACCATCAGCCAGTAACAGGTATAGCATATATTGGCATTATTGCCGCTGACACACTAATTGGCTTATCTAAATATACACGTATCGCACAATGGTGTGCAAGGCGTGGCACACTACAAGAAGAACTTGCTATGGATATCTCACGTGAGATTATGAAAGCAACTAAGTCAGATGATGTAGGTGTTTACATTCAAGCAACACATGGATGTTGTGAGAACAGAGGTATAATGGCACACAGTAGTTTAACACAAACTACAGTTCTTAAAGGTGCTTTCAAAAACGATCCTGCAACTAAAGAAGAGTTCATGGATAACATTAAATTACAATCAGATTTCGCAGCTAAGTAGGAGATTACAAATGGTTAACAAGGTACACTATACGTGGAAAGATATCGAGCATATGATAGATACTATTAATAATCTTATGTTTGCAGACAATTGGCGCCCAGATTATATTGTTGGAATGACACGTGGTGGCCTTGTGCCAGCAGTAATGATGTCAAACAAAACAGGTATTATGATGCATGCACTAGATGTAAGATTTAGAGACACAGATAATAATTACAATGGCCCAGAATCAAATTGTTGGATGGCCGAAGAGGCATTTGGTTATCAAGGCGAAGGATTATCTCATATCAGTCACAGAAAGAATATTTTAATATTTGATGACATTAACGATAGTGGTAAAACTATGCAATGGATTAAAGATGATTGGCCTGCAGGCTGTTTACCAAATGACAAAGGTTGGGATACAGTTTGGGGTAATAACGTTAGGTTTGCAAGTCTAATAGATAATGCTTCAAGTGATTTTGGAGAATGTGACTATACTGCATCTGAGATTAATAAAATGGAAAATGATGTTTGGGTTGTTTTTCCTTGGGAAGGTGAAAGAGATTATGGTAGCACATAATCATAATATATCAAAAATATTAAATACACCTACTTTCCTATTACCTTGGGAACATAAAATAATCAAAAATGCACTTGACGAAGAAACAGTTGACTCTTTATTAGAAGCGTTTCACACTATAGATTGGAATAATGTTTCCAAAGATGATTTTGAAGCAGGCATTCAAACAAAATGGATATCACAAGATTTTATTGAAGCGTTGCCACAATCACTTGCTAAAGATGTATTGCAAGAATTAAACAGTAGAGCAACACATGAACTATTACTTCAGCAATATAATATAGATTATAGTACAGGATATGAAGCTAGTCTTGTATTTGATAGATGTAATCCAAACGGTCTTAACGAAGTACATAATGATACAGGTCCACGTAAGGATACTTTAACATTACAATATTATTTACAAATCGATGATGAAACAAGAACATTGCATTTAGATAATTTTGATACTCGTGCAACATTTGGCGATGCAGTTATATTTAAAAGTCAACCTCATACAATGCATAGTTTTAAAGCAGGCAAAGGAAATAGATTTAGTTTACGTCTGCGTATAGGAACTAATATATTAAATCCAAAAGTTATACAAAATAAAAGTGATAGCAAAGTTGGTGTATTAATTGATTGTAAAGATATGGAAAGTGATAGTTGCCATAGATTACTTGAAGTTAACTTAGGTGCAGTGACATATAGAAATTTAATACAAAACGGATTTAGTAACATAGTAACTTTTAGAGAACGAGAAGATTTTGAATCAGCAAGAGATTTACTAAAAGAACATGGAGTAGAAAGAATACTAATGGTGTTTGCAGGTGCAACAGTTGATAACACAACACTAGCTCAAGTATATGCGGCAAAGCATATTACTGCACCAATTGATAATGATACAGTACTAAGACAGTTTGTAGTGTTTGATACAAACGACAGTGATTTTGATATTGTTGGAGATTACTTGGGTAATGTTAAAGATAAAATAACACATGCAGACATGATGGATTTGGGTATTGCATTGTTACATCCAGATGAAGACAGTGTACACTTTTTGGAAGAGATAAGTGAATATTTGATACCAAGGCCAGACTTAACAGATAAATTAAGTGAGTATGATAAAGAGTTAGCAGGTATTATCAAAGAGAGAGTAAAGGAAATAAAATATGTCTAAGGACAAGGAATACAATACAGTAACAATTAGTAATGATGATACTGCTTTTGGACCAGTATATAGTATAGGTTCACAAAATGTACAAGGTTATTTTGATAGCACTATAACTCTTACAGATCCATTAATAACTTATAATAGTAAAGATTTACTAAAAGAATTTAATGAAGCTAAATTAACTATTCAAGTATTAAAAGAAGCGATTAGTGAATTGGGCGTTGATGTAGATAAACTTATAGAACAGAAGAAGTTCTTAGGAAAACTTTCAGGAGAAGAAAATGGCAAAATATGAAGTTGAACTCTATGGATGGGGTGGCGAATTTGTAATTGGCACTCTGTCAAACGAGCAATATGATTTTTGGATAGAACACGAAGGTGATGGGTTAGATAGCCACGTGTTTTGGGATCCATATGATGAAGGTGACGGTGACAACCCTGTTACTGATGATGAAGATCCACGTTTTTTAGGTTACTGGCATGACTTAGATGACATAGGACATGTATGTGGTGCTAGTGTAGATTCGTGCAGACTTGTAGTAACATCAATGGATTCCGGAGAAGAAATATACACATCAGATGAAGTTAATGTAATTAGCACAGAAGATCAACTAGTAGAAGATCAAAAACGTGGATTTTATTGGACTGCTTATGCATCAGAAAAAGGTCAGCATTTTTATGCAGAACTTGAAATTGATGGGGATTTTGATCCAAGTAAATTAAATATGTATGCAACAAACATAAATGGTGAGCATATAATTGATGAAGTTATGTATGACGGAGAAACCCTTGATAATGACGGTGGATCCACAGATACTAAGAGTCAAGGCTACGATTTACACGAAATTGTGTAAAAAAACACCAAAAACCAATGTTTCTTGGTTGACAAATAATAAATTCTACCATATAATATACTTATATTAACAGTCAGGAGACTAATATGAAGAAAATAATTGCAACCGCAGTAATGGGGCTATTCATTGCTCTAACGCCACTTTCGGCATCTGCACAAACAAGTTACTTCGATCAAGCATGGTTCCAAAAAATGAACCAAATGAAGCAAATTAATTTTGCTAAATCAGTAGTAACTAATTACACAAATATCACTAATAGATATTCATTTATTATAGACAAATACTCTCGCTATAGTAACGCCAGTTGGTACAAACGTATTCAAACAAGATACACATGGCATATGGCAGAGATTGAAAAATATAATACTATTATTAATAGTAACAATGCACCTACAGTTGTTCGTACTTATGTTGAAGAAGTACCCGGTACAATTGTTAACCGAGGTGAAACCACAACAACCACAGATAATAAAGTAGTTGAAGAACAAGAAGGTAATATAATAAAAGAGTGGGCAGTAATTACTGTTACTCAAACTACACCTGTTACAACTACATATTACACTAATTATAAAACTGTTAGTGTATACACCAACGGTAAAGAAACGTATAGTAATGATGTAAAAGTTGATAGTAAAGAAACTATAAACGAAATTAACACACAAGTTGAACGTGAACTTATTAGAGAGTATGCTCTTGTTGTTCCAATCGAGGAAGAACCAGAAGCACCTACTACAATTGTATTCACAGAGGCAGAGTATCTTGCCAGAGGTGATGTTGACTATACAGTAAGTGATAGTTATTATAATGCCGTTAAGAATATGAACAGTAATATTAATGATTCATATGTTGAAAGACTAGGTGGATACTTTGGTAACAACTTGGATAAAGTTGGAGCACCAGCGGCATGGTCAAGAGGATACACAGGTGAAGGTAGTGTAATTGCAATCTTTGATACTGGTATTGATACTGACCATAGTGAGTTTACAGACAGTATTATTGATATGCAATGTTTTACAAATGTATGTGAACGTGGACTTGGAACTGTAGAAGATGGTAACAAGTATGGACACGGAACACATGTGGCAGGTATTGCCGCGGCAAACTTAGATGGTGTAGGTACTACAGGTGTAGCCCCTGATGCTGATTTGCTTATTGGTAAACTTGCATACGACAGTGGCTTCTTTCAATTTAACAAGATTCCTGACGCAATGGAATGGGCAGTTAATAATGGAGCAGATGTAGTAAACATCAGTGCTGGTACACGACCAAGTGGTTCATATAAAAACAGTCTTACAGAAATTAGCGAAGGTGTTTACTATTCAAATATGACATTTGGTGATTACAATACACTTGGATATAATCAAATATTTTCTACAAATGGACATGGTACTGCTATGATTGAGTCAATGAAAGGGCATGAAACTGTAATGGTTCTTGCCTCTGGTAATGATAGACTTAAAGTGTCTAGTCAAGAATCACACATTGCTCTTGATTCCGAAATTGGTGATCGAGTACTTGTAGTTGGTATGTATGATGAACGAAGAAAAGGCCTTAGTAAATGGAGTAATGCGGCAGGAACTATTTGTCGAGAACTTGATGGTGACGGTACTTGTAAATCAGATGCTCTTATTAGTGATAGGTATATTATAGCACCTGGTGTATATATTGCGGCACCAACTAACAATGGTGAATATACAACAATGACAGGTACATCAATGGCGGCTCCTCATGTAGCAGGCGCAGTTGCAATTGTACATCAAATGTGGCCACATATGACTGGTGCTAATGTTAGTCAACTTCTACTTAATACTGCAAGCACAGATGAAATTAATAATTACGATCCTAATGTACATGGACAAGGTATGCTAGATTTAGACGAAGCAACACAACCACAAGGTGCAATGGGACTAGCAACCACAGGTAGAATTGATGGTGCTACAGTAGATCTTGCAAACAGTGGTGCTATTGCAATGAGTGGTAATACAAACATTTCAGCATTAAGTAGTATAATGGCAGTTGATGAGTATGATAGAGATTATTACTTTGATGCTAATGGCATGGTAAACACAATTGACACAAGAACTGCAAGTGCCACACTAGCAGGTCAACATGGATTTGCTCCAGACTATTATATCGGATACAATGGCGGTAGTATTATTCCTGTATCAAATGCAGGTACACATATTGCATTAAATGATACAAATGGTAACGTTAGTATTGTACAACAATGGGACAAGTTTAGTATGGGTCTTGTAAACGAATCAGAAAGTTTCTTAGGTAACTATGCAAACAGTGAGCTTATGAAAGTAGATGGTTCTAACACTGCATATGTAGGTTTTACAGATAGTATAGACTTTAACAATGGTATTAATATGTGGGGTAGTGCAACACTAGGAGCAACAAGGCTTAATGTAGATAATAGCTCTATGCTTAAGAGTGCAGACATTATGATGTCTAATAGTGCAACACTAGGTATTAAGCAAACTGTAGACAATGAAACATTTGGATTTGTAGCAAGTTTGCCAGTTAGTATTACAAGTGGTAATGCAAACTTTAGTATTCCTACTAGTGTTAGTTCCACTGGAGATATTTCAAATACAAATATGAATAGTTCATTGGAAATGGATAACAGAGAGCTTGATTTGGGTCTGTTTTATATAAATACATTAACAGAGTCAACTTCATTTACTGCTAACATTGAGTTGCGAAATAACTATTCAGGTACTAGCGACAATCATGTAACAGCAGGACTAACTTACAAGGTAACGTTTTAATGCAAAAGCAATACAAGACTAAGCGAGGCAAACTTGAGGTTATAGCAGGCCCAATGTTTGCAGGAAAGAGCAGTGAGTTACTCAAACGACTGCTCTTTATCGAACACGGTGGGAACAAATGTCTTGTATTGAAACCAGTTATTGATGATAGGTATGATGCAAATCATATTATAACACATAACCAACTTAAACATTCTGCCGTTGCAGTAATTGACTTAGAACTAGTTAAAGACAACTATACAATAAAGTCATACAACTTCCATACAGTATTCATAGACGAAATACAATTCTTTGATATGAATGAAACTATGTGGTTTGTTGAAGAAGGATTACGCAATGGTGTAAACTTTGTAGTAGCAGGATTAGATCAAGACAGTAGAGGTGTACCTTTTGAAACAACTTCACGTATGCTTTCACTAGCAGATGAAGTACTTAAAATTAAAGCATTCTGTACTATATGTGGAATGGATGCAGGAAAGACACAACGACTAAGAGCAACAAAACATTCAGATAGAGTTAAAGTAGGTGGTGCAGAATCATATGAACCACGTTGCCACGAGCATTGGGAATCTAAGTAATGAAATATAAACAAACTGGCACTAATAGTTGGACTATTGAAGTACAGGAAAATGGAAAAACAAAAGAATTGTTTATTGAGTTTCCACCTGAAGCACTTGACCAAGTTGGTTGGGATTTAGGAGATACTTTAATTTGGGAAGAACTAGATCACGGAGCATGGCAGATTACAAAAAAGGAAAACAACAATGAAAAGAAGATTAATAGTTGATCCACCAAACGGAAGCAAGTACGGTTTCCCTAAAGCAGTACCAATTAAAGGTACAATATATTATGGTAGCAAATGGGACTACGGAGTACAAAAAGAATTTGATTTAATGAAATGGTTAGTTAAAGAAGGCTACCCACAAAAAGAAATTGACAAACTTGGCGATAAGTTTGTATACAAATACTGGACAGTTCCTGCTGAAGAAGTAGATGGAACATAAGCCACAAGAAAGATACTATGATTTTATGCTTAGACGCACACGAGAAGCTAATCAGCAAGAATTCTACGAAGCGTGTATGTACTTTTATATGATTAAAGGACATTTAGATACAAACGATGCTACAATAACAGAATCAAAAGAACATTACTTTAAACGCATATGGAGAGCAGGTTGCGATGGTGCACCACTTGATGAATGGGTAGATGGATTTGAAGAAGCATACAAGAAACGAATGAATAAATAATACTACATGTTATTAAATAGTCCACTTGAAATAGAACTCACAACAAAATGCACACTTGGGTGTCCTGCTTGTCCGCGAAACAATCCCAAAGAGAAAAAAGAAGATTGGGATGTAGGACATATGAATACAGATATTGCTAAAAGTTTAGCAAACTCTACAGTGGAACGTTCGTATCTTTTTGTAGGATGTTATGGTGATCCAATATATCACCCAGACTTTATAGATATAGTAAAATATTATATAGATAGAAATAAAAGACTTACAATTCATACCAATGGAAGTTTTAAAAAACAATCATGGTGGGATAAACTAGCAAGTCTTAATTGGACATATAATCAAAACTTTACTTTTAGCGTTGATGGATTAAAAGATACAAATCACATATATAGGATTCGTGCAGATTGGGAATCTATTATGCGAGGAATGAAAACAATAGGATCGTTACCATCGGATCGTAAGCCTCGTTTAGAATGGAAAATGTTAGTTTTTCCATATAACAAACATCAAGTACCAGAAGCAAGAAAACTAGCACAAGAAATAGGTATTGATACGTTTACACCAGTTAAAAGTGAAAGAGATATTAATCAATACAGAGTAGAAAATAATGAAATATATAGGTGGCCAGATGATAAAGCCTAGATGTTTATTATATAATATGCCAATATTTTTATCTGCTGATAATAGATTAAAGCCGTGTTGTTTTTTAAATCCAGTTGGGCAATGGAACGAGTTTATTGAATGGGGCAAACAAAACGGATTAAATGTGGAAGAAGATTTAGACATAACAAAACATGACGTAGAAACAATATTAAAAAGCCCAACATGGTTAGCAGTACTAGATGGATTTAAAACAGGTAATGCTCCACATGAATGTCATGTATCATGTGGTCCTGATAGTTACTCAAGTACATCACAAACAGCTAAACATAGTGATTATGAAGAAAATCCTGATAGTAGTGGATTATCTTCGGCTTATAAAGAGGAATAATATTAATGAACATAACAATATTTGGTTGCGGTTTCGTTGGCGGAACTGTAGCAAACTACTTAGAAGAAAAATACGAAGGTGAACGTTACAACATAGTAAAAGTTGATCCGTTACATTATCCAGATGTTGATCCACAACAAGCGGCAATGGAAGCAGATGCAATTATTATATGTGTACCTACTCCAAGTGAATACTTTGGAGAATGTGACGATAGTATAGTTAGACAAGTATTAGAACTATGCGATGAACGTACTCCTGTATTACTTAAAAGTTCAGTAACACCAGATTTAATTAAAAAGTATCCACCAAATGTAATATACAATCCAGAGTTTTTAAGAGAAGCACATGCAGAAAGCGACTTTAAAAACCAACATACATTTGTATTAGGACACCACGAGAACAACAAAGAACAAGCAAAAAACTGGGCAGACTTATTTTGTATACCAGAATGGAATGTAGTTTATACAGACCCATGTACTGCAAGTATGATAAAATACACGCATAACGCCTGGCTAGCCACTAAAGTAGCATGGTTTCATGAGCTATATAGTGAATTACCACCAGGTATTGACTATGATACTATAACTAGTGCCTTGGGTAGGTTTCCTACTATTGGCTCGACACATATGCAAGTGCCAAATGCAGATGGAAACCTAGGATATAGTGGTGCTTGTTTTCCAAAAGACGTAAAAGCCTTGACAAAAGTAGTAAAACATAGTATACTTAACACAGTTAAAGAAACAAATGATAAACTTAATAACACAAAAGGAGATCAAAATGAAGATTAAAGATATATTAACAGTAGCAATTGCAGGATTTATATTCATGGCAGCAACAGGTATTGCAAAAGCTGATAGTTATACTGAAGTTGATGGCTATTTAACACACCATTACAAAACAGTAGAAGTACAGACTAAAGTTTCTAACAGAACATGTTCTGAAGTAGATGTTCCAATTTATCAAAACAAAGATGCAAAAACTGGTGAAGTACTAGGTGGTGCTATTATTGGTGGTATTATTGGTAATCAAATTGGTAAAGGCAAAGGTAACGATGCCGCTACAATCTTGGGTGCAATACTAGGTGCAGATATGGCCAATAAAAAAAGCAGTAACAAAACTATTGTTGGATACAAAAGATCAACTGTATGCGAAGATAATCCAACTTATGTAACTGAAACAAAAAACATTTATAGTCACAGTACAATTAGATTTGCAGACGGTAATAGACAATACGATATCAAATTTATTGACGAAGACAAGTAATCAAAACACAGAGGACTTTATGCGTCGACCCTCTCTAAATACTCCGCCGTTTAATTTTATAGGAGAATACAATGGCTTATTATAGCACAAAACATTACGGACACAACATTGGACTAAGTGCAGTGTTCCGTCAACCTAATGCAGATCATTCGCATTGCCATTTGCTACACGGATACAGTTTAGCATTTACATTTACGTTTGGTTGCGATGAATTAGATAACAAAAATTGGGCAGTAGACTTTGGAGGATTAAAACCTTTGAAGGCTTGGCTAGAAGATAGCTTTGATCATAAGGTAGCAGTAGACAAAACAGACCCACACATGGATACACTAAAAGATCTCGAAGCAAAAGGCTTAGCAGAACTACGTATTTTTGACGGAGTGGGTGCAGAAAAGTTTGCCGAACACGCCTTTAACTTTGCAGACAAACTTATACGTGAAGCAACAGATAACAGATGCTATTGCGTTAGAGCCGAGTGTGCAGAACATGGTGCCAACTCAGCAATCTACGAGGCATAAATGGATAAACTTAGATACAGTGAAGCATTCTATTCTGTTCAAGGTGAAGGAAAGTTTGTAGGAGTACCTAGTGTATTTCTACGCACATTTGGTTGTAACTTTCGTTGTATGAACTTTGGATTAGACAGAGGTGAGCCTAGTAGAGCAGAAAAACATGCGGCAGGCAATCGTTATAATGATGAGGTATTAGATCTTATTAATAATGATGTGCATAAGAACACTAAAGAATTTACAGATTTACCAATTATACACACAGGTTGCGATACTTATGCAAGCATCTATCCTGAATTTAAAGAATTTAATAAGCAAAGATCTATTGACGAAGTAGTAGAACACTTATTAAGTTTAACTCCTGAAGGTAAATGGACTTGTGATAATGGACAAGACATTCATCTTATACTTACAGGCGGCGAACCGTTGTTAGCGTGGCAACGTTTGTACGTTGATTTATTTGAACATCCACGTATGAGGGATTTACAAAATGTTACAGTTGAAACAAACACTACGCAACACTTACACAAAGATTTATTTGAATATCTCGACAACAATGACAGAATTACAGTCACATGGAGTTGTTCGCCAAAGCTCTCCGTTAGTGGAGAATCTTGGGACGATGCTATTAAGCCTAGTGTGGCTAGGGAGTATAGCACTGTTGATGGTAGCGATATCTATCTTAAATTTGTTGTTGCTGACAGGACTGATATTGATGAGGCTGGCAAGGCTGTTGATGAATATCGTAAAGCAGGGCTGGACTGTCCTGTGTACCTTATGCCGTTGGGTGGTAGGTCTGAAGAGTACAATCTCAATGTTCAAGAAGTTGCGAACATATGTATGGAAAAGGGATGGAGATTCACACCAAGACTCCACATCAGTCTCTTCGGAAATGCATGGGGAACCTAAAGACGGTCTAGAAGATCGTATAAGAAAAGCAGGATATTAAAAATATTATGAAGCAAGGCAATTATATATTTACTAGCGAAAGTGTAAGTAAAGGGCACCCAGATAAGGTGTCAGATCAAATTAGTGATGCACTAGTTGATGCAGGATTAAAAAACGGCGACGAGACAACTCGTGTAGCAGTTGAAACACTTGTAACCACTAACCATGTAACGTTAGCGGGTGAGGTAAAGAACTTTAATGTAAGCAAGGACGAAGTAAAACAAATCGTTCGTGACAAAGTTAAAGAGATTGGATATGAACAAGATGGATTCCATTGGGATAAATTAAAAATTTATAATGAACTTCATTCTCAGTCTGGTGACATTGGACTAGGAACAGATGATTTTGGTGCAGGCGACCAAGGTATTATGTTTGGATATGCATGTGATGACAATGATGCAATGCTACCAGCACCAATTTATTACTCACATGAAATACTAAAAAAACTAGATGAGATTAGAGAAAGTGGATATGAATACATGTTACCTGATGCTAAGTCGCAGGTAAGTGTACAGTACGAAGGCGGAAAGCCTAAACGTATTGATCAAATTGTAGTATCACATCAGCACAAAGATGGATTTGAACATAGCATTAAGGCACCTATTAAAGATGCCGCAGAAAAAGTATTAGGAGAGTTAATAGATGACAAAACTATATGGCATATTAATCCTACTGGCAAGTTTGTCATTGGTGGCCCTGACGGCGATACAGGACTCACCGGACGCAAAATTATCGTGGATACCTATGGGGGTTTTGCTCCTCACGGTGGTGGGGCTTTTAGTGGAAAAGATCCTACCAAAGTAGATAGAAGTGCGGCTTATATGGCACGTTGGTTAGCAAAGAATGTTGTAGCAGATAACATGGCTGATTGGTGTAGTATCCAATTAAGTTATGCTATTGGTGTAAAAGAACCTACTAGCATTTATGTAGATAGTAATGGACATAATAGAAGTATTCAAGAGTTTATTAGAGAAAATATTGATTTAACACCAAAAGGAATCATTGACAGGTTTGGGTTATTCAAGTATAATAAGTACAGTGAAAATTGTATTTACGGACACTTTGGCGACAAAGATGTACCGTGGGAAAGTATAGGATGGAAATGAAAAATATGTTAGATAAACTAAAAAATTTAGTTACATCAAAGCCAAAGCAAGAAGTAGTTTCTGACAAAGATAAGGCCACTGCTAAAGGTGAAGCTTACATTAAAGTACTTGATGTTAAGTTTGATAAAGAAAATCCAGGTGATGGATATTTTGAGTTAGAGTGGAATAAAATATTTGTAAAGAAGTTACTTGATGCAGGCTACAGTGGTAGTTCAGACGATGAGATTGTTGATGCATGGTTTACAGGTCTTTGTAGACAAATTGCTGAAGACGAATCTTAAATTAATTTTAAATAATATAGGATCTCTATGATGAGTTATATTTTAGTTGATGCCGCTAATATGTTCTTTCGTGCAAGGCACGTAGTTCAACGTGGTGCAGATATGAACACAAAGATTGGTATGAGTTATCATATCATGTTTAATAGTATTAATAAAGTATGGCGTGAGCAAAAAGGCTCGCATGTTGTATTATGTCTGGAAGGACGTAGTTGGCGTAAAGATGCATACGAACCTTATAAGAACAATCGTAAGGTAGCTCGTGCGGCACTAACAGAAGCAGAACAACAAGAAGATCAAGCATTTTGGGATGCATTTGATGAACTTAAAACATTCTTTGAGAAACGTACTAATGTAACAGTATTGCAACATGGTGAATGTGAAGCTGATGACTTTATTGCACGTTGGATACAAAACCATCCTAATGATAAACATTGCATTGTAAGTAGTGATAGTGATTTCTATCAGCTTATTAATGATAACGTTAATCAATACAACGGCATTACAGGTCAACTTATTACAACAGAAGGTATCTTTAATGACAAAGGTAAACCTGTTATGGATAAGAAAACTAAAGAGCCTAAAGTAATTGGCGATCCAGCATGGTTACTGTTTGAGAAGTGTATACGAGGTGATACTAGTGATAATGTGTTCAGTGCATTTCCTGGTGCTCGTAAGAAAGGCACTAAAAACAAAGTAGGAATGATGGAAGCATTTGCTGACAAAGATACTAAAGGATTTAATTGGAATAACTTTATGCTACAACGTTGGGTAGATCATAACAATGAAGAGCATAGAGTATTAGAAGATTACGAACGTAACAGACAACTAATTGACTTAACAATGCAACCTGATCATATTAAAACAAAACTAGATGAGGCTATTGTTGAGCAAGTACAAAAAGAAAAGAAAGCACAAGTTGGAGTACATTTTATGAGATTTTGTGGAAAATGGGATATGCAAAGAGTAGTAGACAGAGCTACAGATCACTCTGCTTATTTAAATGCGAGTTATTCAAATGCCCAATGATGTATATTTGTTTGATGTAGATGGTACACTTACTGTAAGTCGTACATTAATGGATCCAGAATTTAAAGAGTTTTTCCTAAAATTTATAGCCAATAACGAAGTTTATTTGGTAACAGGAAGTGACTATGCTAAAACACTAGAACAACTAGGTGAAGATATTATGCATGGTGTAAAACGTTCATATCAATGTAGTGGAAACAGTCTTTATGAAAAAGGTGTTGAAATATCTCACAATGAATGGACACTAGGAAACGAAGAACGTGATTGTTTATCACATGAGCTATTTGAGTCCAAGTTTCCTATTAGAACAGGAATTAATCATATTGAAGAACGTCCTGGTATGGTTAACTTTAGTATACTTGGTAGAGGTGCCAATAAAGAACAACGTGAAGCATATACTAAGTGGGATAAAGAACACAACGAACGTGAACGTATTGCTGGTATATTTAATAGCAGATATGGGCACAAAGGTATCAAGGCTCAAGTAGCAGGAGAAACAGGATTAGACATTGTACAAGATGGATGTGACAAAGGTCAAGTACTAGATGATTTTGATGATTACAATGTAACGTTCTTTGGAGATATGATGCAACCAGGTGGAAATGATGAACCACTTGCTAAAGCTATTGCTTCGAGAGGCAATGACAATGATGGCTCTATATGGGTCAAGGATTGGAAGCATACGTGGGATATATTAAAGGATTTATAATCTGAGTATTGAACAAGGGTTGGGATTACTTTTAATTGGATTAGTAATAACAATAGTAGGTTTTTATATTGCATTTAATGTAGGAACTAAACAATTACAAAAACGTAACAAACCAAAAGAAACAAATCCAATAGAAGAATTTAGGAGAAGACTAAATGGATGAACTAGAAAAAGCATATAGAGATTTTGAAGAACTTTCTCTAAAGCACGAACCTTTAGCATCAGCTGGGGTTATGATGGCACAAGCACTGAAGATTTATAAGGCTTTGCTATCAGAGGAAGAATTTAATTTAATGACTCAACATGTACTTAATAGTATTGACGATATTGAATCATTGCAATTAGAAAAACCAATGTTGCATTAACATGAAAGGTACATTACAATTCTTTTCTATTATGATCTTTGCATTGTTATTAGGAATTGTAGTAGGTAATGCAGGTGGACTTGCAATTATATATTTAGATGAATTTGAAGTAGACAGGACAATAAAATGATTATCGAAAGAGAAAAATTAGAAGGGCAACTTAGAACAAGTATTATGGAAGTAACCTTTAATAAAATTAACGGTGACAAACGTGTTATGACATGTACATTAAATGTATCACATCTTCCACCACCAACTAAAAAAGATCCACTTACACAAGAAAAAGTTCGTAAAATTAATGAAGAAGTTATGAGTGTTTGGGATACAAATGCTAAAGGATTTAGAAGTTTTCGTATGGCAAATATTACAGAAGTCAAGAGACTTGGAAGTGCATGCTGGTGTGGGCAAAGCGGAAGTTATCCAACATGCGACAACACACATAAATCTCTATGACACAAAAGATTAAAGAAATTATAAAAGACAAGTATTGGATTGTAGAAGGCCAATATGGTAAGATAGGTACTCTGCGTAAAGTAACAGAAGGATATGAGTTCTTTGATCAAAACAATAATAAAAAAGAACTACTAGATAGTATTGAGAGCTTCAAATCCGTTAATACAGCGGAGATTGGCGGACCAACACAAGAGTATAAAGGGTTACCAACGAACACGAGTATTTTATACCCTGTTGAGCACGACACAATGCCACTGTTTAAAAAAGCAGAAAAAGGCAAGACTGTGTTTGTAGCAGGATATTATATACTGAAGTATGATGGTATGGGATGGCAACATGCGTTCTGTCCTAAGTTAGAAACTGTAGAAAAGTACGAAACAAGAGGACCATTCTTTAGTGAATGGGATATGAATTTAAACTTAAAGAAAGCGAGGCAAGAATGAGACTATTATATACATTAGGAGCATTGGTTCTCCTATCAACATCGGTAATGGCACAACAGGAACTTAATCCAACACTGCCAACACCGTCAACTCCGGAAGTTGAACAAGCACCAGAGGTGTCACCATGGAGACAAATTAACAGAGTTATTACATGTAATTCGTTGGGAGTTGTTAGAAATATACTAGAAACAAATGGGCAAACAATATATGCAACTGGTTATAAGTCACCAGAGTATTTGCCAATGGATCCATTTGATGGAATTATTATTACTAGAAACGAAATAACGTTAGAATATACTGTATTGCTTATTAAGTCAGATCTAAATATAGCATGTGTAGTAGCCGGCGGCCAAAGTTTTGAATTGGTAGAGTAATGCAATCTGTTCCCGACAAGCCTTTTATGATTGCACTAGGAACTAGTCATACTAATGGCGACTGTGAAGAAGGTGACTTTCATTTAACTACTTTAAGAAACGGCAAAGAAGTTCGTTTAGTACAAAAAACTGCATATCAAAGAGTTGCAGAAGAGCTAGGATTAGAAATAGTTCAAATTGGATTATCTGGGTGTAGTAATCTAGATCTATTAGAAGCAACAAATGAACTATCGAGTAGAGGGTTTCTTAATGATAATTGTAAACTTTTTATACTAGAACCTCGTTGTATTGATAATACAACAAAATTACCACAAGAATTTTTTGAAGATTTGCCAAATAAAGATTGGGTGATTGAACGTAAACTAACTAGTATACTAAAAGGATGGGGACCTAGGAGGGGATATGACAATAAAAATAAAGTTCCTTCTATACACCAAATATCAAAGGAAGTTAATGTTATAAATCCCATGGATTATACAGAACTGTATCCAAAAGCCAACACAACACTAATACAAAAAGCAAGCGAAGTTCATATATTTTCTGCCGGAACGGCAATGCAACTATACGAACATCTTGTTCAAATTAATGCTATAAAAAATATTGTAATGTCTAATAATATTAACTTTAGATGGCAAACATGGAACATACATGATAATGAGAAAATCATATGGGACCATATAATAGGACCACACTCAGATTTATTTGATCACTCTATAGGTGAGATAGCACCAAAAAAAACTGATGAAGAATTGTTTTGCTCATGTGGGCATTACAACGAAAATGGGCATATATATTGGTATAATAATATTATTGAGAGTATAAAATTAAGCATGAAATAAACCATTAACTGATGTTTTTTTGATGTATTTGTATAAATACATGTAACAGGAGAAACATTTAATGGCAAGACCAAAACCTACGATTATACTTGACCAAGTGGATAAAAGTTATAATAGTGAACAGATATTAAAAGCAGAGGCAATTTTTGCAGTGTATTATGAGAGTAAACCAATTAACTTAAGAACGTTAAACACGTTGGTTAATTACCCTGGACCAAAGTATAAGAAGGTAAGTTTCTCAAATAGTGGGCATGCATTTAATTTAGCAGATAGGCTTAATAAGAAGTTTAATACTGATTTATTTAGTGTAGTGAAATTAACAGATGGTGAGACAGTCACAAGAAATTCAATCGATTCAGACTAAGATAATTAGTCTAATTGAACGTGATCATCTCAAAGTAAAGGAAGTATTTAAAAACAATCATACTTTACGATTGACAAAGTATGGTAAGAATCTTTTAAGTAAACAGTTTGACGCTTATGAATTTGAATCACCAAAGATGAGTGCAAACAATCTTATTCTTCTGTTAAGGAAGATGAAATATCCATATTATGTAGACAAGAGTATTATAGTTTTGTTTACAGAAAAGGATGCATTTTTAACAAAGCTCGCAGGAGCCCAAGGATGGCTGGATGGCAAATAGAGAAGATAAAGTAGAAGTACCAGAAACAATAGTAGTACATTGTACAGACAATGATCAAGACGTAGAAGTAACATATGTATCACAACACAATGGCATAATAAGAACAGACTTACAAGGAATGCCATTATATTTTAAACACCACAGAGCAAATATTTATGTAGGCAATATGCTAGGTAGAGAATTTGTAATGAAACTATGAACGAACTAGACTTACATGGATACAAAGTACATGATGCTTGGAAAGAGTTTTCTAAGCACATACAACAATGTTATCTAGATGAACTAAAAACCACAACAATTATTACCGGACACGGTAAGATTGCAGAAGAAATAATAGCATGGGTTCATGCTAATCAATATTGTAAAACAATACAACGAAGTAGAAATACTGGAGCGTTTATTGTTCACATCAGAAAGAACAAAAGCAAAAAGAAAGAAGATACTAAAGCAGAAAAGCCTAAAGTGGATTTATCTCCGTTGCTAAAAAAGTTCAATAGTCGTTGACAAATCACATTATTATCATATAATATATAAATATTAATTATAGACGGAGTAATATTTGTGATAAATGTTGATGCAATTAAAGAAAAGATTTACGGCAAAACTAAGATAGAGTTAGAAAGAGATAAACGATATGAATCTAGATGGGTTTGGTATCATACATTTCTTGCCGCAGAAATACTTGTTACTAATATTTTGTTAGTAATTATTATATTCAAACTATAAAAGAGGAACCATATAGAATGCAAGTGAAACTAATATCACACAGTACAGCTCCTGCTGACACAGGACTAGATAACTTACAAGAACTAATTGCCTTTTGTGCCAAAGTAAGTAACCCAAACAATCAAATCAACAAAGAAACAAGTGAGAAACTAATCAAGTATCTCATCAAACACCAGCATTGGAGCCCACTTGAAATGGTTAGTGCATGTTTAGAAATTGAAACAACACGTGATATTGCACATCAAATAGTAAGACATAGAAGTTTTGCATTCCAAGAGTTTAGTCAACGTTATGCTAATCCAGAAGAAATGGGCGAGCAGTTTGTAACACGCGAATGTCGTTTACAAGATACAAAGAACAGACAAAACAGTATTGATACTGACAATGACTACCTAATGGAGCGTTGGGAAGATGAACAACTAAAAGTTATTATGCAAGCCGAAAAAGCATACAATTGGGCAATTGACAATGGCATTGCTAAAGAACAAGCCCGTGTAGTATTACCAGAAGGTTGTACTAAAACACGATTATACATGAATGGCACAATTCGTAGTTGGGTACATTACATCGAATTACGTGGTGCAAATGGTACACAAAAAGAACATATGGAAATTGCACATGCTTGTGCTAAAGTTATTGCAGATATATTTCCATTAGCAAAAGAACTATAATGCGAATAAACAAAAAAGTAGCAGATGATTTAGCGAACTTAATACAAGAGCGTTATGATATTGATGTTAAAGACTATGAATCTTTTTTACAATTGCAATATGATATAGACGAAGCATTATTGTCTCGTTACTTTGGAGATACTAAAGAATCTGATGACGCAAAGAATTACTGGAAACAACATTTAAAGTTTGAAACACGCAAAACAGGAAAACAATTATTAGACAAAATTAATGCTTTACAAGAACAAAGCAAAGATCCACTTGAAATACTTGATGTTGGTTGTGGAGATAATGGATGGAAAGAGCATTTTGGTGAACAGTTAATAGGAATTGATCCATTTAATAAAAACGCCGATGTTCAACTAGGTATAGAACAATTTGCAAAAGAACGCCCATTTGTATCATGGGATATTGTATTAGTACTAGGCAGTATTAATTTTGGTGATCAATTAACAATAGAAGCTCAACTAGTATCTGCTGCCAGCCTAGTAAAACCGGGCGGCAAACTATTCTTACGAGCTAATCCAGGTATAACACACGTAAACAAACATGCCCAATGGATTGATTTCTTTAATTGGACTGAAGAATATATAACAGATGTTGCCAAACGACTTGGGTTCACAGTAAACGAAATAGATTGGGACCACCCACAAAGCGATTTGGATGTTCCAAATGGCAATAGATATTACAGTGAATGGACTAAACATAGTGTTTAACTAGTGTTTAATAGATTACAAACTGTGGTAAATACATATAGTTTCCTATAGAGTTAATCTTAGGATTCTACTTTAAAAGGAAACTATATGAAAAAGTCTAACCTCATCACGTTCTTCAAGAAACCAATAGTAAGAACAATATCAATAATCACAGTAGCATTCATGCTCAGCGTAGTAACAAATTCATATTATAGAGAAATACAAGAAAATATACATGAAGGCATTGGCTGGGTGTATAAAAAGAATGAGACTGTTGGTCAAGCAATATATGATGTAAATGCATTTCTATTTAATGGAGATGGGTTTGATCAAGAGCGTAGAGCAAAAGAAACAATTTACGGAAACTTTGGTAAAGTAGTTGTACTAAGTGTATTTGCTCCAGATAATCCAGAACTTAATGGAATGTCAGGACGTGGCACTGGTTTTATAATTGATGTTGACGATACTTCAGCAACAATTGTTACAAATCATCACGTAGTAGATTCGTACTTAAATGAACCAAGCATATTTAAATTAAATGTACAGACTGCTATGCAAATGTGGTCTTATGAAGCAGAAATTGTCGGTCACGACATAGTAACTGATATAGCAGTTATCAAAATTTACAAAAAAGAAGACGAAGATTGGGAAGCTATAGAATGGGGCGCCAAAGACGATTATAGCACAGGAACACCTGTTGTTGTTATAGGACACGGAATGAGCATGTCTTGGACAAGTACACAAGGACATGTTGTATACAGAGATAGATTTGGTATGCGTCCATACAATCTAATGCTACAAGTTGATGCAGTTATTAACCAAGGTAACAGTGGCGGTCCTATATTTAATGACCGTGGAAAACTTATTGGTGTTGCTCAAAGTATTTACAGTCCAGGTAGAAGTATTCCAGGTTGGGATGGTGTAGGATTAGCAGTAAGTGTAGAACAAGTAAAAAGAAGTGTTGACTTTATTCTAAGTCCACAATACCATGCTAAAGGTTATGTACCATATGCAGAGTTTCCATTTAGTCTTGGATCTTTCTTATTTGAAGAAATAAAGCATATACCAGACGAAGATAGACATTATGCTTATTTTGATTATACAAAGAAGAAACCAGATGCAGAACCCACAGTAGGTGAACTAGCAGGATTCAAACAAGGCGATGTTCTAATAGAATTAAATGGTGAAAAGGTTGTTAACAGTTTTTCAGTATTACGTGAAACACTAAAAGCATTTCCAGGAGATGTTTGGTATGTTACTGTATTAAGAGGCGAAGAAGAATTAACAATTGAAGTAGCACTTAGTGAAATGGATATACAATCACTTAGAGATATCATTACTCAACGAGAAAAACAACGTCAATAGTTGACAAGAAAGTCAAACTATCTTATAATATACTAATCATAAACAATAAGGAGTACGTATGAATTGTTTAGCATTATCAGTAGCATTATCAATGCATTTTGGATTGGCAGGTGATTATAATTCAGTGCATCCACATGCAAGATGTGATGTCAATAATACAGTAGCAGGAATTTATTATAATAGTGAAGAAAACATTAGTGGGTACGTTGGATATCAATTTCAAATGCCACATGATATAGAGTTCGAATTAGGTTGGGTTACAGGATATAATATGGATAACAAGTATAATATATCCCCTATGTTTAGAATAGTCAAAGATAATTGGTTTATTACACCAGCATATGAGTCAGGACCTGATGAAAAATGGGGTGTAGCCATTGGTTTTGAAATACCTATTTACAAAAATAATTAAATTAATTTAAAAACCCTTGTAAAATAAGGGTTTTTTTATGACTTTTTTACCTATAAAAGGTTGACAAGTAAGACGTCTTACTGTATACTGTAAGTATAGTTAATAAAAAAGGAGACGCAAAATGAATACATTTTTAAACATATTAGGCGGAATTTTGTTATTTGGTGGGCTTATGGCTATAGCTGGATCAGGTAACGATTGTGACGGTAAGTGTATGGAAACTGCAAATACCTTGGGCGAAATGCTAGTTGTAGCATTTTTTGGATTAATAGCAATGGGAGTAGGTGGTTACTTATTTGCCATAGCAAACGGAAAGGGTAATTAAATATTGACTATTATACAAAGTTGTATTATAATAGTAATATAAGTTATGCCAAAGAAGAAACAAATTTTATCACCATTAGAAGAAGGAAGTGAAAATATGAAAACTGCGATAAGTGAATCAAGAACTGTAAAAATTAGTGAGGCAACTACCCTCATTACACGAGCTTTTAAAAAGAAGCGTCCTGTATTTTTATGGGGTCCTCCAGGAATTGGTAAATCAGAACTAGTTAAAGAAATTGGTGACTCAGGTGCATTAGGTAAAACTCATGTAATTGATATGCGTCTTGCATTGTTTGAGCCTACTGATTTGCGAGGCTATCCTGTACCAAATGTTGAAACAGGTGTTATGCAATGGTTACCACCTGCAGATTTGCCAAGTAAAGAATTGGCTAAGAAGTACGATACAGTTATTGTATTCTTAGATGAAATGAACTCAGCGGCACCAAGTGTACAAGCCGCAGGTTACCAGTTAATCCTTAACAGACGTATTGGACAATACGAACTGCCAGACAACGTTGTAATGATTGCGGCAGGTAATAGGGAAACTGATAAAGGTGTTACTTACAGAATGCCTAAGCCACTTGAGAACAGGTTTGTTCATTTTGAACTACGTGTTGATTTCCAAGATTGGTTGAATTGGGCTGTAATGCATGAAGTTAACCCAGATGTAGTTGGTTACCTTTCATTTGCTAAAGGAGACCTTTACAACTTTGATCCTCAGTCAAGTTCAAGAGGATTTGCTACACCAAGAGCTTGGACATTTACTTCAGAACTACTTGAAGGTGAAGAAGACTTGTCAGATAGTTTACAGACTGATATGGTAGCAGGTTGTGTTGGCGAAGGTATTGCAGTTAAGTTTATGGCACATAGAAAGATTGCAGGAGACCTTCCTGTTCCAGAAGATGTACTAGATGCTAAAGTTAAGAAGATTGATACTACTGAAGTATCGGCAATGTATGCATTGGCTACATCACTATGTTATGAACTACGTGATAGATTTATTACTGGTGAAAAAGCAGGTGCTGATAGCAAGCAGATGGAAAAGTACCACAAGAGCTTTTCAAACTTTATCAGCTTTATGATGGATAACATGGAAACTGAAATGGTTGTTATGGCATCAAGGATTGCAATGCAACAATACAAGTTGGTTCCTAAGCAAAAGAAAATTGAACGTTTTGAAGAATACTTTAACCGTTATGGACGTTTGGTACTTGACGCTTAATTTAACAGTAGGAAAATAAAATGAACAAAACAGCAGAAGAAAGAATCACCCAGTCCAGAGTTAGGTTGCTATTAACTAAACCTTTCTTTGGGCAACTAGCGGTAAGATTAAAAATTGAAGATGCAAGTTCATATTTGCCTACTGCGGCAACAGATGGCAGAAGGTTTATGTTCAATAGAGAGTTTGTTGATTCTCTAAATGATGAGATGCTTGACTTTCTAGTAGGACATGAAGTATTGCATTGTGTATTTGATCACATGCAGGCACGTGGTGATCGTAAGCCTCAACTATTTAATGCGGCGGCTGACTATAACATTAACATGACGCTTGTAGAACAAAACATAGGTAAGCCAATTACTGAAGATAAACTAGAAGGCGGTAAGATCTGTTTAGACTGGAAATACCAAGGTTGGAACAGTTATGAGATATATGATGACTTGCTAAAGAATCAAGAAGATGCTAAAGGCATGGATGTCCATATGGACGAAATACAACCAGGCGACGAAGATGGCGAAGGTGGTCAAGGTGTTGAAATGTCTGAAGAAGAAAAGAAAGCATTAGCAGACGAAATTAAGCAGGCTACTATTCAAGCGGCACAGGCGGCTGGCGAAGGTGTACCGGATGTAATTAAACGAATGATTAGTGAGTTGGTTGCACCTAAAATGGATTGGAGAGACATACTAAGAACTCAATTAGAAAGTTCACTTAAAAATGATTTTACTTTTATGCGTCCTAGTAAAAGAAGTGGTGAAGTTATTTTTCCAGGTATGAACAAAGACGAAGAACTTAATATTGCAATTGGACTTGATACTTCAGGTAGTATTAGTCAAGATATGTTACGTGATTTCCTTAGTGAAGTACAAGGCATTATGGATCAATACCAGAGCTACAAAGTACATATTTTCCAGTTCGATACAGATGTATATGGTGCAGAAGATTTTACTAGTGATGATGGTCGTACAATGGATGAATACCAACTTAAAGGTGGTGGCGGTACAGACTTTGATGTAGTGTTTAATTACTTAGAGCAGTATAACATTGAACCTGATCAACTTGTTATGTTCACAGACGGTTATCCTTGGGGTAGTTGGGGTAATGCAGATTACTGTGATACACTTTTTGTTATTCACGGTGATAAGCAAAAAAGAATTCAATCACCATTTGGAGTTACAGTACATTATGAAGCCGCTTAAAATATTAACAATACTACTTTGCATGACATTTCCTGCTCATGCAAAGGTTCAATCTAACGATATTACTTTTCCAGGTAATTTTTATACAGATAATATAAAATCATGTGAGGCAGTACAACCTGTGTCATTTACTAATAATAGTACGGTTAATATCATGGAAGGGTTAATTGGTTATGATTGGCATGCTGATTGGAAGGCAAATAGCAACTCACGTGATGTTCATCATCGAAATATAACTGTACCAATGAATATGTTAATGGCGGCAACACATAAAGCACTTGGCAATAATATTCAGTCTGAAATCAAAAATGCTAAAAACTTGTTAATAGAATTAGCTAAAGCAGATACCTTGTATGACAGTATTGGTTATTACGAAGTCAAAAAGAAACCTGATTGTTATGCGAATGGGGATCCTAATTCACCCTGTTGGTATCACGAATATGAATTTGCAAGAAATGTATTTTCAAATTATATGATTACTGCATTGTGGCTAAAAGATGAATTGAACGAACAAGAATTTAAAATTGTAAACAAGTATATCAAAAAGATGTACAAAAAGTTTATAAAGCCAACAGAATTTAAAAGTCAAGAACAAGGTTTCTATGCTATGGCTAACGGTGGCACATCAGTATTAGTTTATGCATCTTGGACAGATAATAAGAAACTTGCCGCAAAAGAAATAAATTTTAGATTCAAAGAAATGAACAGGCTATTCTATGAAGATGGTTATATCAATAATAATTCATTTAGAGGATATAGAAGTCAATGGTATCATTCTTATGGGCTAGACATTGCACTTGGTTATGTTTATGTTGCTGAATTATGGGGTGCGGAAGTACCAACTAAATTACAAAACAAATTAGTTAAAGCATCTAAATTAGTTAATCTTGCAATAACTGATTGGGACAAGTTTAAAAGTAGAAAGTATATTGGTGAAAATCCCAATGCACTTAATAATCCAGCAGATGCTATAAAACATACTCACCAATTTGCAATTGCAATAGATACACTAATGCTAGAAGTAACCAATGTAGAGCTAGAGTACGATCCTAAATATCTTGGAAAAAGAAAGTATCAAATCACACAATCTTATGGAATAGATGAATTAATAGGATTTCCAGCAGGATGTATACAATGACATCATTATATAAACTAGGACTAACACCCAAACTAGTAGATGAAGATACAATAGATATTAGTGAGTTTGATCCTAGACAAAGAACAAATATTAGGTTATATGGACTAGAATGTAAAGACTGGACTCCATTAATGATTAGTGATTATAAGAGAAAATGGGCAAAAACTAGTACACCAGTAATAGTTTTTGACTATGATGGTGCTTTAAAGTGGTGCAGACAACATTTATATCATCATACTTTTAATGCTACAAAACATGCAAATCCAGACGATAGTCATACGGTACACTTTGAAAAAGAAGAAGATGCAATGCTATTTAAATTAGCGTTTAGTGGTTGACATAACTGCTTTAATATCATATAATAATACAATTATGGGAATGGTTAAGAAAGTGAAAGAATCAGATAATAAAATAAAATTAGTTAATAATGGCGGAAGCCTAAGTGAAACAGACTTGCAATTAGTTGCAGGTACAGAATTAGTTATAAACATGATGAGAAATAGAGTATGTGTGGTAACTAATAACAATGACATAGCCTGGACAGATCTAATGATAGATGTAGAAGGATTATATCATATTAGACCGTTAGATAAGTCTAAAAGAGTATATCAGCTATGGTTTGAATCTAAGCAAGATATAGAGCAATTTAATAAGAATCTTTATGTTAGTAAGTTAAGCAATACTGCACACGAAACGGCATAAATAAACATAGTAGTTAATTAATTCTACAACAAGGAGAAAACAATGGCAGAAGAAGTAACAAAGACAGCTGAAGTCGAAGCGCCTAAAGATGCAGGCGAAATGGTAGGATTAGCCCTACAAGATATCGTTCTTTCAGCGAACATTATTGACCTAGCAACACAACGTGGTGCTTTTAAGGCAGCAGAAGCAGGTCAAGTAGGTGCATGTTTTAACAAGCTGGTAGCTTTCATTAAAGCAAATACACCTAAACCAGAAGAAAAAGAAGAAGAAAAAGCAGACGCAGATGCAGATGCAGACTCTTCGGATAAATCCTAACAAGGAGAAACAATTATGAGTATGAACATAAAACACGTGGGTAAGACCCACACAGGAAAAAAATGTGTAGTGGTATTCAGAGAAGTACCAGATGAGCCACATAACTGCTTAATCGTAGATACAGATGCACTTCCAGATTGGATGCATGATGATATTATGAATGCAGTAGAATCACCAGGCGCTCAACAAAGCAATGACTTTTATGAGTATGCAGAAAGAACAGTTCTAACAGATGGTTCTAATATGCTACAGGCATTACACAGTACAGGTAGATTACAAAAAGTATCTACAGATCAAATCACTTTGACTCCAAACAATGAAGTAGCAGTTGGATTAACTGAGATTAATAATATTGTACGTGAAAATACTGGTGATAAGCCAGTAGTTGCTCCATCAACTGAACAAGTTGGCATGGCAGGAAAAGATACAGCACCTACTCCAGTAATGGAAAGTGCAAGTGCTCCTAGCAACGAAGGTATCAGTGATACTGATTTAGCTAAACAATTCTTAGCACAAGCAAAAGGATACGAAACAGAAGCAAAGAGTCTAAAAGCTCAAGCATATGAATTGGCTCCTGGATTAAAACCTGGTCCTAAGAAACCAGTTGCTAAAAAAGAATCTGAAGCAGTTTCAGAATAATATTAATTAAGGGAATAACATGCCAATAGAACGAAAAGACAGGTCATTCGATCTGATCTTTGACCAAGTATCTATGGATCATGTTCCAGCTGAATATATCAAGGAAGTTAGAGTAGATCTAAGTACTGGTGAGAGAATAACACTTACAAAAGATGATTTGCAGATGATTAAAAACAAGTCTGCAGATGAAATAATTAAAGCATTAACAGTAGACTCAATGTCTAATATTAGTTTAAAGTTAGATTACACTGCTATTAAATCAGATGTTATGCGAGGAGTCTCAGGCTTTTTAGGAAAACACTTTGACGACAAGTAACGTATGGTTTTGTGGAATACCAGGAAGTAGGTGGAGCGGTATCGATATACAGATGCGTTCCATTTTACCCTGTGATCGCACAGACGAAACTCCAGAAAGAACACAATATCATAGAGCACTTAATCCCAATGATCTTAATAACGGCCATCGTGGTAGTTATTGGGGTCCTGGAATGGGATGTGGTGAAGATTGGGTAGACTTTAATTTTTTAACAAAACACAAATTACAAGATGATATTAATAATGTATTCTCTGGCACAGGATATAGAATAATTAAGAGTCATTTTCTTGCAAGGAAGTTTAATTTAGATTTTATATGGAATCATTTTCCAGGTGATCGTATAGTGCTGATATACAGAGAACCACAAAAAAGTTTTGCATGGTGGAGTGAAGTAATGGATATGGCACCAGATCATTATCCAGATTATAGACCAGGATACACTGACTATAACACTATGCGTGAATTACTATGGAAAGAATCTGCTATTATAACAGACTTTGCCATACGTAAAGGATTAACATTCAAACCTTACAGTACACATGAATTTTCCCTTTGGGAAGGTTTTGACCATGCTAGTGCATTTCAAATAGACTTTGAGAAGATAAATAATACTAAGCACAAAGATGTTTTTATAACATCGTGTCAAATACCAAATCAAAGGAATAATGTTCATGCTTTCCCAAAACATTAAAAACATACAGTATCTTAACAAATTTAAGGCTGAATGTTATCTAGCGATTGGACAAATATAATATAGAGAATAATATGTCAGATAATAAATTACCAAGCGATACTTTTTGTATACTTCCGTGGATACATTTAAGTACTAGACCAGACGGGAGTATGCGAGTATGTTGTACTGCTAATGCAAGTGCCGTAGGTGCTACAAATGATAAAGTACACGGTGGACGAGTAGGTATTGTTAAAACAGAAGATGGCAAGCCTGCTAACCTAAACAACAGTGATCTTAACAGTAGTTGGAATAACAGCTATATGCGAAGTGTTAGACAAATGATGCTTAAAGGCGATAAGCCAGCAAGTTGTTTAAAATGCTACAAAGAAGAAGATGCAGGACATAGATCAAAGCGTCAATGGGAAACAGACTATTGGATGCGTGATGGTATTGATGTTAACGAATTAGTAGCACAAACATACGAAGATGGATCAACAGATAGTAAACTACGTTATATTGATATTCGTATGGGAACTAAATGTCAGTTAGGTTGTGTTATGTGTAGCCCACATGATAGTTCAGGTTGGGTCAAAGACTGGAATAAATTATATCCAAATATTACAAATGAATCTCTAAAAGAAACTATGAATTGGGATTCTAAAGGTAAAACGTTTGGTGCTAGTTATAATTGGCACAAAGACAATCCTGTATTTTGGGAACAGTTTTATGCACAAATTCCATACATTAGACAATTATATTTTGCAGGCGGCGAAAGCACAGTTATTGAAGAACATTACAGTATTTTATCTAAAGTTATTGAAATGGGATATGCACATCAAATTGAAGTGCGTTACAATTCAAATGGTGTTGAACTTCCAGATAGACTATTAGAACTATGGACACATTTCCAAAAAGTACGTTTCCATTATAGTATTGACAGTATTGGTGCAATGAATGATTATATTCGTTACCCAAGTGAATGGGACCATCAACTTAAAATGTTTGAAAGACTAGATCAAAAAACATCTAACAATGTTGAAATTACAATTGCATGTGCCGTTAACGCTCTTAACATTCATTATATTCCAGACTTCCTTAAATGGAAACTTCAGGATAGCGGACTAAAGAAAACAAACATGTGGCCATTTGGTGCAGGCGGTATTAACTATCACTTTGTATACTGGCCAGGACATTTGAATGTTAAAGTACTACCAGACGAGTTCTTAGACAAAACAGAAAAGAAATATGAAGAATTTATTGAGTGGTGGAAAGAAAATTGGGAACTAGGTGTTCCTAGTTGGCATAAAGGCAAAGTAGATTACGAAACATGGTTAGATGCAAGTTATGGTATTAAACGCTTACGTGGTATGATTAGTTTTGCTCGCAGTGAAGATTGGAGTAGACGCTTACCAGAATTTAGAGAATATATTACAAAACTAGATGAGTTACGTGGAACTGATTTCCGCAAGACATTTCCAGAAATGGCATACTTACTAGATGAACCGGAGAATGATAAATGAAATATTTATTAGTCGCACTTGAAAATGAAGTGCCAAATATCGATTTACCCGATGATTATACACTAATGATTACAGGTGTAGGTAAAGTAAATGCTACTGTAATGGCTACTATTGCCGCTAGACAACCAGACTGTGAATGCATTATTAACTATGGAACAGCAGGAACTTTTAATCCTAAACTAGTTGGTAAACTACACAGAATTGGAACAGTAAAACAACGCGACATGGATGCTAGACCACAAGCACCATTAGGAACTACTCCATTCGAAGATACAAAATTCAGCAGTGATTTGCAACTTTATAAAGGAAGTAAATTTACATTAAGTACTGGAGATAACTTTGTAAAAGCTAATCCCGAAATGCAAAGTGACTTTGTAGATATGGAAGGATATGCTATCGCAAAAGTGGCAGGTATGTTTGGTAAGCCGTGCATGATGTTAAAATATGCGAGCGACTTAGCTAATGAATCAGCACCAGAAGAATGGGAAAAGAATCAAGCCAAAGGAAAAGATATGTTTCTAAAATGGCTAGAAGATTTGGAAAAGAATATTCAAGAACTAAATGATGAGTAATACCAATACAGGTTTCTGTGCATTACCATTTGTTCAATATAGTACTTACAACGGAGGACGTTTTAGACTTTGTTGTATGGCAAAAGAACCTAAAGAACTAGTCAATCAAGAAGAACTAGGAATTGATGGCACTTGGAATCACAATTATATAAAAGACGTAAGACGCAGAATGACTGCTGGTGAGAAATTATCAGAGTGTATTGAATGTCATCATTTAGAACGTAACGGAATAATGAGCTCACGCCAATGGGAAAACAAAGTGTGGGCAGACGTAATAGATGATGTAGTAGCAGACGCATCAGCTAATGATTGGGAGATTGACCAGCCTCTACAATTTGATTTTAGACTTGGTAACTTATGCAATTTGCAGTGTCAAATGTGTAACAAAGAAGCATCTCACTTAGTGAGTGTGGAAAGAGCCACAATGGTACAAAGCGGACTCGGAGCGAACCATCCTGATTGGGACGGCAATATTGCAAACAAAAAAGAAGCATTACTTCAGCCCGGAATAGAGTGGGAGAGCTTTGAAAGAATGTTACCATATGCTCGCAAAATAAAACTAATAGGTGGCGAGCCTACCGTCGCTCAAGACATGTTTAAATTGTTAGACATTGCAACTGCAAGTGGACATGCAGAACATATAGAATTAAGTTTTTATACAAACATCACTAACATGCAAGATAAATGGTTAAATCAATTAGCCAAGTTTGAGAAAGTGATTGTTAACTGCTCATTGGAAGGTATGGAAGATATGAATGATTATCTTAGACCTCCTAGCAAATGGGCAAGTGTATGGAAGAACTTTGACAAGTTAGTTAAGTTCTCAGATACAAAAGAAGGTAAACGTATAAAGGTACGAGTTACTACAGTAAACCAAATAACCAACGCATTGCATATTGCCAAGTTTTGGAAATTTATGCATGATTACCAGATGACTAGTAATAGAGGCATTGGTATGAGTACTAACCAATTAGTAGAGCCAGCATACTATAGTATGGCACATGCTCCTGAATGGTTGAAAGAAGAACAACGTGAACAGATTTTGGAATTTCTCAAAAGCATTGGCAACAGTCCACATTTTGAGCAATACGAAGAACCTCTTATGGAACTTGTTAATTTTAGTTTGGATCCTGAGCATAAGTATGATGCTAACATCATGCGCCAATATGTTCAAATCACCGAAAACTACGACAGATTCAGAGGACACGACATTATTCAAGTGTCGCCCGAATTTAGAAGAATTAAAAGAGACCTCTGATTTAACTAAAGCAGAAACCTATCATCGATGGGATTGTAAAGTAAGTGTAGACTTTTAAAACTTTTTAATACGTTCTGCCATACATAGCTCAGGCTTGAGCAAACTTTCATTTAATATATCAGCTTCAAAGCATTGTAACTTTGTGCCAAATACAATTTGGTGGGTAATCCATTGTGCATTAAAGAACCAAATATCACCTGGATCAAAAGTAATATAATGTAATGGGTGGTGAAACTGATCCCATTTTTCTTCATTCCATACACATCTATCACGCATTTCACTAATAAATTTGTGTATGTTATTTTTATCTAGTTCACCTAAGTTAAACTTATCTTTATACATGTTATACATTTGTTCTAAGTCTGGACCAAACGATAATACTCTAGGACGCTTTTTATCTAATTGAACAAACATACGTATCTGTTGTTCTAGTCCAGTGTGTTGTTCATCTAGTTCATCTAAGTGTAGTTTATTTTCTACTAGTGTGTTATATCTATGACTAAGCATACGTTCACTTGTTTTGTATTGTGGGAATAACATATCAAATACTTCGTTCCATCCATTGTTCGATTGTTTATGTTTTTGATGAAATACATTAATTTGCTCGTCATTCCAACCACGTTCTATATGCAGTCGTGATCTACTTTTAATATGACTGTTATACCAAGGCATAATCCACTTGTTATCTTTAATAGTCCAGTCTGGCAAATCGTCATAGTAATCATAGTCTAATTGTGGTATAGTTAGATTTTTAATAACCACAGGCCAGCCACTTTCAAATGCTTCGTATAGTTTAAAATTGTCTTTTAGGTCGTGTTTGTTAGCGTCGAAAACATTGACAATAAAGTCGTTTCCTGCTATAATATCTTTAGCGATACGGGTCATGTTGTATAAAACTCCAATTGTGTGTATAGATAAATACATATATATTTATGCAAGTAAAAATCCAAGTCCAACGCATAGTGGACAAACATCATATGAGAATAAAAAATGACAAAATCAGTTAATGTATGGAGCGAATTTCAGCCCCTAAAAAGAGTAGTGCTAGGAGCACCGTTTCCACCTGAAACATTTGATTGGCACGAGGACGAAGAAACACGCAATGTAATGCGTCAAATCTTTAAAGAAACAGCTGAGGACATAGCAGTGCTGGAGGGAATATTAAAGGACAGAGGTATTGAAGTAGTACGTCCTAAAAATATATTTACAATCACAGGTGAAGAACAAATTAAATTACCATGGATGCATTGTGGGTTTCCTAACCACCCACTAATGCCACGTGATACACTTATGCCATATGGTAATAGTATATTTGAATGTTTTACAGGTAGCGATAATCGTTACTTTGAAAATCTCGCATATTACGATCATTGTAGTAAATGGTTTAGTGAAGGTGCAGATTGGGTTAGTATGCCAGGAGTATTAGTAGAAAGTGGTAAAAAATATGACCACTTTGTAGATAATCATCGACTGCTTTATCATGCGGCTAACATGATAAAGTGTGGACGCCATATATTGTTTAGCCAACCCTATGAGGGAGACAATAAAAAAGGCAAAGGTACGGAGCTGGGCCGTGAATGGATTCGTAGAGAAATAAAACTACGTTATCCAGATACAAAGTTTTTGGACATTCCAGTAGGAGGACATATCGATGGTAAAATAGCATTGCTAAAACCTGGTGTGCTAATGACCTGGAATGCAAATTGGGTTCCTAAAGAAATGGAAGGATGGCACATTATTGAAGTAGATGATGATTTTGATATGCCAGAAGATTTCCAACAAACTCGTAAGAAAAGATTCCATAAAGAATATGTAAGTAAGTGGTTAGAGCATTGGGTAGGTTGTCCAGACGAAAGTGTGTTTGATGTTAATGTACTATCACTAGATGAAAATACAGTAATTTGTACAGGTAAAAATGAACAAGCATTTGCAGAAATGGAAGCACATGGAATTGAACCAATATACTGGAACTTTAGGCATCAGTATTTTTGGGACGGTGGTATTCATTGCTTAACAAGTGATATTGTTAGAGAAGGTGGACAAGAAGATTATATAACTAACAAAAGGTACTATTAATGAGTTGGTATAATGCCCTACATAAATTACAAATTGACCCAACAAGCCATTGTAATGCAAGATGCGGTGCTTGTGCTAGAAATATATACGGTGGCGAAACTAAACACGATTTAGAATTAAAACATTTTGACTTAGAGTTATGGAAAAGAATAGCAACTAAAGATACTAAAGGGTGGTACATAAATCATTTAAGTCTAAATGGAAATTGGGGCGATGCTTTAATGCACCCAGATATAATAGAAATAATTGAAATTTGGAATACATATCATCCAGAAAGTGAAATTGCTGTAGCAACAAATGGAAGCCTACGTAGTACAGAGTTTTGGGTAAAGTTAGCTAAAGTATTAAGAACCACTCCTCAACATAACCTTGCATTTTCAATGGATGGAATGGAAGATACACATAGCATTTATAGAAGAAAAACATCACATTCAAAGTTAGTAGATAATATTAAAACCTTTATAGATGCAGGTGGAACTGCAAACATATATATGACTTTATTTGAACACAACAAACATCAAATTGAAGAAGTAAAAGAATTATCAAGAGAATTAGGTGCTGATGGATTTTATATAAGGCATAGCCATCGTAGTAAGATGAAAATTATAGACGGTGAAGAACGATACGATATAGAAGGTTATTTTCCAAAAATAGAAAAAAGTCATTTTACTTTTTCAGAAAATAAAAAAATAAATAGTGATGCAAGAGATAATAAAATATACATACAAAATAATGAAAACATCAAACCAGATACAACAAGTAATTGTCCGTGGAAACAACAAGGCAATGTACAAATTGATCCATGGGGAATAATATGGCCTTGTTGTTATATAAGCAAGTATGGCGGCGGTGGGTCAATGACAGGTTATAATATGGACGAAGTTTTTTCACCAGGCAATGATAATATTATTAATAATGCATTTGAACAAAATGATTTAAACAATTATACCTTAAAAGAAATATTAGAAAATAAATGGTTTAATACAACAGTAGATAATGCAATAGCAAAGTCTGAATGGAATATTTGCAATGAGACTTGTGGAATATAAGGAATAACAATGAATTGGTATAGACAGATACATAAATTACAAGTAGATATAACAAGTCACTGTAATGCTAGATGTGGTGCTTGTATAAGAAATATAAATGGAGGTGCAACTCATCCAGGTTTAAAACTAACCCATTTTGATGTAGATGTTTGGAAACGTATGGCTACCGAAGACACTAGAGGTTGGTGGGTTAGACAGCTAACACTAAATGGAAATTGGGGCGATCCAATGATGCATCCTCATTTAGTAGAAATGTTAGAAATATGGATTACTGCTCATCCGGAAACTTTTATATCTATTGCAACAAATGGAAGTATGCGTAGCACTAAGTTTTGGTCAGACCTTGCTACAGTATTACGTAAAGGATCTCATCACAAAGTTGATTTTGCAGTAGATGGAATGGAAGATACACATCATATATACAGACGAAAAACTGTGTTTTCTAAACTAAAAGAAAACATAAAAGCATTTACAGATGCAAAAGGACAAGCGATTGCAGTAATGACAATGTTTGAACATAACAAACATCAAATAGAGGAAGTAAAAGAATTGGCAAGAGAATTAGGTTGCAAACACTTTATTGCAAGAAGAAGTCATAGTGATCATATGCTGATCGAAGACGGTAACGAACAATACGAAATAAAAGGTTGGTATCCAACTGGAAATGGCGAGCATGTAATTGATAACGAAACTCCGGAACTTGAACAAGACTTTCCCGAAAACGAACATCCACTAAGTGTAAATAGAGACAGAATATGGATGAGAGCTAATGAACGTTTTGAAGAATTAAATGATAATCATATACCAAGTAAATGTCCTTGGAAAGATGAAGGGGAAGTACAAATAGATCCATGGGGTGTTGTATGGCCTTGTTGTCATGTAAGTTTATATGGCGGGTCTGGAGCATCAAAAAACATGTCTATAAGATTAAACTTTAATGAAGAAGCTGAACAAACTAATTTTATCGAAGAAGGAAAAGAATCAAACAGTTTGCATAATAGATCGTTAAAAGATATATTAAATAATCAATGGTATAATGATACACTTAATCATGCTATAAAAAATGCAGATTATGGTGTGTGCAGACGTAGTTGTGGGATATGTAAATAATGTACGTTAATCCAATGTTAAATGATACACGCTATCCAACGTGCTTGGCACCTTGGAATGCACTCACTATTAAATGGGGCGGTAATGTATTGCCTGATATTATATATAATGGCAAGTTTGGTAATATTACTAAACAAACATTACCAGAGTTATTGAACAGTGAAGAAGCAATAGCATTAAGAAAATCACATGCAAGTAGAATAGTACCAGAGGCTTGTTTGGCTTGTACTAAAAAAGAGCAAAGTGGTAAAAGTCGTAGAATGTATTTTTGGGATAAACTAGATGAAGATGTCAAGCGTGGAAGTATTAAAAATAGTGTTGATAGTAAACCAGATATACGCTACTTAGATTTTACTATCAGTAATAAATGTAACTTGGCATGTATACATTGTAATCCATTTGTTAGCACAGGTTGGACTAAAGATGGAAAAAAATTAAATAGAGAGAAGCCTGATTATTGGAAGCAAGCACAAATTGGTTATCACGGTGTTGAAGATATGGCATTCCTTGATAACTTGTTTGCTGATCCAGAATACTTTCGTAACTTACAATGGGTAGCATTAAGAGGCGGTGAACCTTTATATGATGAAAGTTGTAAAGCAATATTACAATGGTTTATTGATCAAGGATTAGCAAAAAACATTATGCTAGATATTAGTACAAATGCAACTGTATTTGATAACGACTTCCAAGAAATATTTAAACATTTTAAACATATTGAATTGCTTATTAGTATTGAAGCAGTAGATGAATTATACAGTGTAGTACGTGGCGGATCGTATACATTTGAACAGTTAGAAGAAAACATAGAAAAGTTTTACACATACGATAATATTGAAGTTGTGTTTGCAGTGACAGTTATGCTAACAAACGTATTTGGATTAGATAAAGTGTGGAACTGGTTTAAAGAAAAACATATGCATAGAGCAAGTATAAGCATGAGTAACGTAGTAGTAAATCCTACATACCTTAATATTGCATACATGCCGGAGGTGTTAAAGTACATTATGTATGATAAATTACTACAGATACCAGATCAAAGCATTTGGCCCAAAGGAAGTTATCATGCAGATGAGATACATTATCAAACAGGTATCCATGCTATTAGAGATGGATTACAAGTTGACGTAAATGAAGCAGAACAAGAAAAGCAATGGAACTGGTTTGTCAAGTATACTAAAGACTTAGACAGATTACGTGGCACAGATACATTTGCACTAATAAAGGAATTAAAATTATACAATGAGTAACCCAGATTTTGGAAAAACAGGAAACAGTGTATGGAACCAACCATACTTTGATCATCTAAATGAAACATTTTTTCCTAACATAGATGTATCAACAATAGCAGACGAATCTAATATAATGTTAGAAAGATATCAAGGGTGGATTGAAAGTAGTAAATTAAATAACTTTAAAGGACTAAGTGCATTTCCTTATCGCTTTGCAAGTGTAGGAACTACACAAACATTAGACTGGTGGCATTATTATTGTTCAGTTAATAATCTTAACCTTAAAACATTTAGAGGCGAGTACCCATACAACAGAGATGTGTACATGCAAAAGAATTTAGAATGGACAGACAGTATCGATGACAAAGGACTTGAGCCTGGTGATGCAGTATTAATAAGTGTGCCATTTAGTGGAACAGGTAGAGTTCCAGAACGTTGGGACGATGTAATTAAAATATGTAACCAATTAAAAATTCCAGTGCTAGTTGATTGTGCATGGTTTGGTACTTGTTTTGATATTGATATAAACCTAGATGAGCCTTGTATTCAAATGGTAGCATTTAGTACTACCAAAGGATTAAGTTGTGGTAACTGGCGTAGTGGTATTACATTCTCACGTATTAACGAAGGTAGTTTAGAAGTACAAACAGATTGGAATCATGGAAATCATTTAGCAACAGCAATTGCAAATAGACTTATGGAAAAATTTAGTCCAGACACTATTCCAAACAAATACATGGAAGCTCATGTGGCAGTGTGCGAGCATTACGGATTTGAAATGACAAATACTATACACATTGCACTAGCACCAAAACATACAGAATATGACGAGTTTCATAGAGATGGATTGTACAACAGAATTAATATTTCAAAAGCATTAAAGCGTTATAAAAACAAAGGAACCTTTTATGAATAGGCTACCTGCTAACGCATGTGCTTATCCATTTAAAGCAGAGATGCTTATGCATGGACAACCTGCGACTCCGTGTTGTAGGTTTCATACAAGATTTTTGCCAGCAGATAAAAGTTTTAATGAGATACGTGAAACTATGATGCGTAACGAATGGCACCCAGGTTGTTACAAGTGTAAGTCAGATGAAGAAATGAAAGGCAGTAGTATGAGAACTGATGCAGATGAATTCTTTGATGACTTTACAGATACAGTACGTTTAGAGTATTTAGAAATAACTGTAGGTAGACTTTGCAACTTAGCATGTTTAAGTTGTGGAGCAGAGTTTAGTCATACATGGGATAAAGATGAACTTGCACTAGGTATTAGTGATGAGTCTAAAATTGAGAAGTTAAAAGAAATACAAGAATATGACTTAGATAATTTAGATTTAGACAAATTAAAGAATGTTAAGTTTATTAAAGTAACAGGCGGAGAACCATTTTTACATAGACAATTTTTAAACTTGATTGTTAGACTAGCAGACAGTGGAATAGCAGAACAAATAGATTTAGAAATATTTACAAACTGCACATGGTTTCCAAAGAAACTTGAGCTCGATGCATTGTTAAAATTTAAGCGAATACAACTAAGTCCTAGTATCGATGGTGTAGGAACTACAAATGACTTATTGCGTTACCCTAGTAAGTGGGAAACAATAGAGGCTACACTTGACAAGTGGATAGAAGTAAAAGACGCTACAGGACGCTTAAAAATAGCTACAGCCACCACTGTAAGCGTTATTAACGCTCCACAGCTACATGAGTTTATACATTGGGCAAGGGTGCATAAAGGCATAGGAGTAATGCTACAAACAGTATATGAACCTCATTATTTAAGTGTAGAACATTGGGGCAACGCATATAGGAAATTATTAAAATTAACCGTGGACCAACAATACATGGGTTTTAACAAAAATGAAAGTAAATTTAGTGCTAGTTATAAATTATTAAATAACTTATGTTCAGTAGTAACTAACGCACAACAAGATAAGACACAAGATTATATTGTGGAATTAAAAAGAATATTAGCACACAGAGGGCAAGACATAAGCATGGCTCCTAAGTTTGCAAATATATTAAGGCACTTATATGATTGATAAAGAAAAATTAAAACAAAGTAGTACATTTTGCATGTTACCGTTTATGCATATTTACGGAACAGCAGGAGGTGATATAGTGCCGTGCTGTGAAGCACAAGAAGTACCATTGAATAATCCAGGTGAGACAGCTCTTGAAAGCTGGAACAATGAAAATTATAAAGAGCTGAGACGTGCTTTGGCCAAGGATGAAAGACCAGAACGCTGTGCAGTGTGCTGGCACAATGAGGACAGTGGGATCGTTAGCAATCGTCAACAATGGGAACAAGACAACTGGAATGAATTTGCTGATATTATTGAAGTGAATGATGACTACAGTGTAAGCAATCCACCTATATGGATTGAACTTAAAGTAAGTAATTTTTGTAACTTAAAATGTATAATGTGTAGTACACATAGTTCTTATAAACGTGTAAAGGACTTAGACATTATAACAAAGTACCAAGATAGTGGACACGAAACAAGATTACTTAGACCAACTACTTTGTTTGATAGCTTAAATGAGTGGCCAGAATTATGGGAACATGTACACACCTTACAGTTTACAGGTGGCGAGCCTATTATTAATCAAGAACACTACGATTTGTTAGAGTCAATTCCACAACATTTAAAGCATAAAATAAAATTACGTTATGCTAGTAATTTAAGTCATATAAAATTTAAAAAGTATGATTTAGTTAAAATTTGGAATGAATTTAAAACTGTTAATATTAAAATAAGTATGGACGGTGTAGGAGATGTGTATAACTTTATTCGACAAGATGGTGATTGGGATAATGTATATGCTAACATGATGGTACTTGACAGTGAGCCAACAATAGACGTAGCGGCTGGCATTACAATACAAGCTCATAATATATATCATATGCCTGAATTTTATGCTTTTTGGAAAAACAGTGATGTTAAACTTAGGTTTATTACTGCTAATATTTTACAAACACCAAGATACTTAGCACCAAGTGTATGGCCAGAAGAATACAGAGAAGCTATTATTAATAAACTAAAGGGTGCTCTAAACGAACATCCTGAAATGCAAAAGTTCATTACGTATATGGAAAACAATCAACCTAACATACGTGACTATGCAAAGATGAGAAAGTATAACAGAGATATAGAAGCACGATATCCAAAAGAAGTAACACTAGCATCAATGCTTAAAGAACACTTAGATATGCAACCAGAGAATATGGAAGCAGTACATAATAGATTACTGAAAGCAGAAAACAAATGATCAAAGTATTCTTTATTGCAAAACAAAAGTCACCTATGCCAAGTGAGTATTTACAAATGAGTAAAAAGATGCGTGAACTAGCAGAAGCTCATCCAGGCTTTATAGACATCACTAGTGAAGAAATTGGTGATGTTGAAATTACTGTTAGCAGTTGGCGTAGTAAAGAAGATGTAATGGATTGGGCACATAACCCAGAACACATAGAAGCAAAACAAAGATCAAAGGAATGGTACGAATGGGTTCGTGGAATACATGTAGAGGCAGTAGATGAAAAAGGGTGAAAAAGATTGGGACTATCAATTCGTAAGTGATTGCGAGATTGTGAATGTTTTTATACCAAAAAATACACATCTTAGTGGCTATGAAGAATTAAAACAAAAACTACAAATGCTACAACAAGTAGAATGTGATAATCACTTGACATCAAGTATAGTTAACTTGTATAATACTAGTAGCATTAGTTGGATTGAACATGTTAGAAAAATGGGACACAAGTATGTTGCATTTTGGTTTGATGGGTGCTGGCCTAAAACAGATGGAATTGAAAAGAAGATATTAACTTATATAAATCGTTTAGAAAAGAAAGATTGGATTACCGCAGTACATCCAAAGTATGTAGATAGTTTAATGTTATTAAACATAGATGAATTTATAGCCTGGCCTGCCAAAGCACCAAACTTTGGGAAGTACGACTTTTGGGCAGAAAATTGGCTAGGAGATTCAACAGTAGAATTAAGTAAAACTATAGAAAGAAACATTGTAGTAGGTGCTCCTAAAACAGATCCAGTTAACTTTTTAAATGGATTAATGGGTAAAAAGTATACAGATCATACGATAGCAAGAGGGGCCAGAGTTATTATTAAACGTAAAAATATACCCAGTAGTCCTGTATATTTTGTTAATACAGAGCCCAGTAGTCCTACAGTAGCAGACCCTATAAAAAACACTATATTCAAGCAATATGTGGGTGCTACAGCCGGGTTTAAACTGCTATATTACGCTTATACGTACGGTTTAGATATAGACAGTACAAAGTTCGTATGGTACGATTTCGACGCTTACAGCGTTAAATTTAAGCGTCTAATGGTGGAAAAATGGGACGGTTTTGACTACCCAGCGTTTGTTAAGCAGTTTTGTGAAGATAATCCAGATGCAAATGCATTATTGCTAAAACAAGTAGACAAACAATGGTTAAATATAGTAGAGCAGTTTGGTGGAATGGATAATTGGTTAGATTTTTGGGTACAAGTAAAGCTATGCAGACACGAGTTTTTGGAAGTAGATCTTGTAAATGACCATCAACAAATAACAGATTTATTAGATAATGAATCAAGTACTTTCTTTTGGGCAAGCAATATATACAGTTATGTATTGCTAAAAGTTATGAGTGAGCCTTTTAAACTAGAAACTAGTTTTGCTGACTTAATAATAAGATTGCAACAAATAAACAAGTGCTGGTTCTCTGGAACTGATCCAAATGATAACGATTTAACTTGTGATGTTAAATGGGTGCTTGGATACAGTACCAACGATAGTATAGGAATGGGAATATAATGGGTTCACGATTAAGACTAACAATGAGAGAAAAAGAAATATGTCACTTATCAATGCAGGAAGTGATGTGTAGAGAAATTGAAGAACAAGCATCGGATAATTATATATCTGTGTTAAAGATGGCAACTGATTGGAGTATCGATCTTGCTACAGATGGATCTTTTATACATGGAGTTAGACTAGACGACTTAGAACAAACATTAAAAGATTTAAAACATTTTGGATTTAAGGTAGCGGTTGTTTGGGCAGAAGGCAGTTGGCCACATGATAGTGCTATTGACGAAGAAATATTAAAATCAGTAGAAGAATGGGATAAAGAAGAATGGGGATGTGCAGGGCATATCTTAGATAGACCAGGAAGACAAAATCCTATATTTCATCATCAATGTGTTATTATTAACTTGCGAAAACTTACAAGAATTATAGAATGTAGAGTACGTGAGTATGAAGCAAGTCCTGAACACTTCCATGATGATTATACTCCTAAGTGGATTCAACCTGCATCAGAAAACTATATACCAAATAGTAGTTGGAAAAGTCACCAAGAAGCAAAAAAACCATATAACTTATTCAATCGTATATTACGATCATCGTTAGATGTAGGACTAAAAGTTTTTAACTTAGATTATAACATAAGAAATTTTAAAGTATGTACGTATCCCGAAGATGATATTCAATGGACAGAAGGTGAGATAGTTAAAACATACGAACATGCAGATCGTATATGGAATATAAAAGATCAATACGAGGATAAAGTTCCACTACTTGAATTTAAAATACAAGACTCATGTGTTGTATATATTCTTAATACAGAATCAGCACCACATGTAATTGTAGACGATATACAAGTAATGGTATGTCCATGCAGTGGATTGCATCAATTTAAATATATAGAAAAAAGTTTAGATGTAATGGAACTAATAGTATGGGCAGATTATAGTCCTTTTGCTGTTGCTTGGATGGAAATTCTAGTACGAGAATGGGATGGAAAAGACTTTATGAAATTCTTTGAAACAAACAAACATAGATTACAGTTTGATGGTACATTTGAACTTGGGGAAAACACACATGGTCCAATTGGAACATGGGAAAAGTTTATGGCCAGCTTTGATAGTCAAGAGCAGTGGCTAGAAGTGTGGGGCAAGATACAAAATTTAGAACATCAATTTGAAGCAGTCAACTTAATAGAAGATTCTGATAAGATTATAAAGTTGATACCACATAATAAAAATGTATTACTTCAATGTAGCAATATATTTTTATACGAATCAAATTACTTTAGTAAAGGGTTAGATACTTTATTTAACGGTATTTCATACATAAGAAATGTACAGAACATTTCAAATAAAGTTTATTTTAATGGTGACATGAACGGAAGCTATTATAATATGGCAAATATGAATAGGCGAAAATTGATATGATACACTACAATAATTTAGCATGGTGGGAAGAGCCCAATGAAGAAACAATAGAATACTTTGAAACATGGGAAGATTTTAAAACAAATCCTGCATCAGCAGATAGCAATCAACTAGATGCAACAGATTTAAATAACATAATGGACAACACTAATGTTCCATGGGTTACTATGCCAGATATACCTGTGCCGTGGAAAGACATACATGCTGAAGCAATAGCATTACTAGAAACTGAATGTTTCTCATTACATAGAGCAGTAGGCAGTGGTGGTTGGTTAAGTTTATGTGTGCATGGAATGAGTAGTGTGCATACAAATTGTCCAGAAGATTATAACTTGCCAGATGAGGCTGAATATGAATTAAGTGATTGGACTGATATTAGTAAATTTACACCACGTACTAAAGAATGGATGCAAGATGAAATGTTGTATGAAAGATTTAGTCGTGTAAGATTTATGGCAGTATTACCAGGTGGTTGGATTATGCCACACAAGGATACTGAAAAGTTATCGGGCCTTGGTGCAACTAATGTTTCTATTAATAACCCAAAAGGTTGTGACTTAGTAATGGAAGAATATGGAACATTACCATATGAGAATGGACTTGTAGTAAAGATTAATACAGGACACAATCATGCAGTATGGAATCGTAGCAATGAGCCACGTATACATATGATATTTGACGGTGATCCAAGCAAGCAATTTAAAAATAAAGTAAACGAGAACTATGCCAAAATGTTCAATATTTAAAAACGGTGTAACAATAGGACCTACTGGAGCAGTAAGGCCTTGTTGTGCATTTCAGGTAAAAGAAGGAACAAATAATTTATTTTGGGATGACGATTGGGAAACACGTCATGCTGAATGGAGTAAGCGTAGCGAAACAGAGTGGCTAGACGAGTGTGCTGAATGTAAACTAAGTGAAGAACTAACAGGAAATAGTTTACGTAAAATATACAATAAGCAATTTGATAACGAAGTAGGCATTAAACATTGGGATTTAAAAATAAACAATACTTGCAACTTTGCTTGCAGAATGTGTAATCAAACAAGCAGTAGTACCTGGGCAAAAATACTTAAAGAAAATCAACAAGAGAATTGGCACCCTCAATTTGGAAAATTAAAAGATAGAAGTTGGGTAAAACAATCACTAGAGTTTACTCATCAAATGTTAGATGCAAAGATTGTAAAATTTACTGGTGGAGAACCATTTATGATACCACAAGTAAAGAAGATCATACAACGATTAGTAGATGAAGATGTTGCACCTGCAATTGAATTACATTTAATAACAAATGGAAGTTATGATATGACTACATGGAATCATTACTTTGAAAAATTTAAACAAGTTCATGTTAATATAAGCATAGAAGCAGTAGGTAAACGATATGAGTATATAAGACCTGGATCTAGTTGGATTACAACTAGTGACAATGCAGTTAAATTTAATAAGTATAAACCAAAGAATACATATTTAAGTGTGTCTATCCTTCCTATGGTATTTAATAGAAACAATTTAGATGATGTAGCAACTTGGTGTAAAGACAATAAAATTAGATATAATGTTTCTACACCTGTAATAAAGCCTGCGTTTATGTCACCAGATGCCATGGAAGACGAAATATTAAAAAAAGAATTAATAGAGCAGAGTGAAATTATGGATAAAATCCATGGAACAGATTATCATGACTTTATTTAAAATAAATATTAATAAGGAAAATAATGACTAAAAAATTACCAAGCGATACATTTTGCGTGTTACCATTTATGCACGCCGCAGTTAACCCTGGCGGTGGCTTTCGTGTTTGTTGTAACAGTAACCCAGCCAACAACAAAGTATTAAAAGATGATGGCAGTGGTAAAGCATATAGAATATTCAAAGATGATATTAATGATGTATGGAACAGTGAGTGGTATAAAAACATTCGCAAAGAGTTTATTAATGGAGAGCGTCCTGAAACGTGCCAGCGTTGTTTCCGTGAAGAAGATGCAGGTATTCGTAGTCCACGTATAGGTTACAATGAGAAGTGGTACAAAGACAATGTAAAAGTAGCAGAAGAAATACCATTGGACATTCGTTATGTAGACTTGCGTTTAGGTAACTTATGTAACTTAAAATGTAGAATGTGTAACCCATGGAGTAGTAGTATGTGGGTTAAAGACTGGAATAAAGTAACTGGACTTGCAGAACTTACACCCAATGAACCATTAAACAGTGACGAATTAGACTTTATGGAAGTTATGAAAGTATGGCCAGACCGTAAACAAACTGGACTAAACTTTGTAGAAATAGCACATACAATTGAAGAGATTTACTTAACAGGTGGTGAGCCTACACTTGCAACTAGTCAATATGCATTATTTGATTACTGTATTGAAAATGAACTAGCAGGTAATATTAAACTAAAGTATAACACTAACCTTACAAATATTCCACAAAAGATGATTGATTACTGGAGTCACTTTAAAGGTGTGCAACTTAATTGTAGTATTGATGCAACTGGCGATAGAGATAGATATGTTAGGTATCCAAGCAGTTGGGGTAAAATAGTAGAAACATTTGATAAACTATTAGCACTACCTAATGTGTACATTCAAGTGCATTGTACAGTACAAGTACTAAACATGTGTGCTATGAATGAACTGTTTGACTGGACCCGTAGCAAAGGTATTCCTGACAAAGACATATATTTAAATATTCTTAATCACCCAGAAATGTATAACATACGTTCTCTACCTAAAGAACTAAAACAGCTCGCCGAGCAAAACTTACAACCTTATTTAGACATACCAAAAGTAGCAGACTGTATTAAGTATATGTGGTCCGAAGATTGGTACGAAAAGCGTTGGAAAGAGTTTGTAGACTTTAATACAAAAACAGATGACTTACAAAAAGGTAACTTGTTAGATGTATGTCCGGAGTTTACTAATTATGTATAAGATATTATGTACAGGAAACCCAGAATTTGGTGTAGCAAGTGCTATAGCAGAACGCTGGCCTGAGACAACATTTGTTAATAGAACAGATTGGGGCTACGATTTAACGCAAAATGGCTATAAAACTAAGTTAGCCGAAAAGGCTCTTAATTATGACGTCTTTATTAACTGTAGTGCATTATGGCAGTACCATCAAACTTTGCTACTAGATGTAGTCTATAAAAACGCTTTAAAGAACCTTAAACGACTACATATAGTAAGTTTAGGCAGTACTACAGACAGAGCTACCAAAGGTAGCGATTGGCATTATCAACAAGAAAAGAAGGCGTTGCGTAGTACAAGTAATGCATTAGGTTTAAAAAGCATTTGGCAGGGTGGACCAAAAGTAAGTTATGTTACATTTGGCACATTAGAGAACAATGCACACAAACACCCAGGAAGAGAAGTAATGCAACTTAATGATGCAGTAGATATGATTGAATATGTAATTAATATGCCATATCATTTAAATGTAAATGAACTAAGTATAGACCCTATACAAACGGATTGGCCAAATGAATAAATTTTGCTACATGCCATGGCATGCAATTACCCTAAGTGCAAATGGTGACATTAAGCCTTGTTGTCAATTTAGCAACAAAGGGCGTATGCCTAACACAGAACATGATACTATTATGGAAAACTTTAATAGTGAGCGTATGCAAGACTTACGCAAAGACTTTTTAAAAGGTGTACAACCTAGTGCTTGCAACAGTTGTTGGGAACGAGAAGAGTTAGTAGGTCAAAGTAGACGTTTATGGTTTAATAAGAAGTTTATGAAATTTGATGCAGACTTTATAAACGGCAACCACCCTACAACATATGATGTTCCTAATCCAAAGTTTTATCAAGCAGACATTAACTTATCAAATGTATGTAACTTAAAATGTCGTATGTGTGGAAGTTGGGCAAGCAATAGTTGGTTTGACGAAGAATTAGCACTTGCTAAAATAGACAAACGCTACGAGAAAAATAGTAATCCTATTCCATTACAACAATATGGATTAGAAGATTTACGCAATATGCTACCGCATCTAAAAGATGTAAAACGCATAGACTTCAAAGGTGGTGAGCCCATGATGGCAAAACATCACAATCAATTTCTGCAATGGCTCATTGAAGAAAATATGACTGATGTAGAATTATTTTATACAACAAACGGTACAGTTGTTAATCCTAAAATATTAAACTTGCTAAAACAGTTTAAACATGTTAGTATATGTTTTAGTATAGAAGGTACAGGAAAATTATACAGTTATATAAGAGGTGGAAAATACACACTAGAAGATTTTGAAAAAACACTAGCAATGTACAATGAATTAGAAAATGTAAAAATTATGTTCAATGTAACACTACAAAATTATAACGTTTTCAACTTACCAGAATTGCATTTCTTCCTACACGAAATGGAAGATAAATATAGTAGAGTAAGTGCAAACAGTAGTTTCACTACTATCTGCAACAAACCCGCATATTTAAGTCCAATGAACTTACCAGACGAGTTACGAGATAAAGCAATTAAAAATTTATGTTTGTTTGATGACTTTAACAAACTAGTAGAGAGTATGAAAGCTAGAACATTTGAACCAGAACTATGGGAAACATTTATTAACTTTACAAATGACTTAGATAAAATGCGAGGCGACAGTGTAAGGGATGCAGTGCCTCAACTAAAAGATCATTTTAGAGAATGGGATATTTAATGCTAGTAGGTATAGAAGACAATCACGCACCAAAAGACGAGCTACTTAGAGTAGAATGGAATCTAGGAAAACGTTGTAACTACAATTGTAGTTATTGTGGCAATGAACTACATAACAAAACAAGTGATCATATGAGTTGGGAAGTATATACTGCTACTATAGATAAAATAGTAGAAGCATCAAATGGTAAAAAGATTAAAATTAGTTTTACTGGCGGTGAACCGTTTGTACATCCACAGTTTATTGACATGTTAAAATATGCTAAAGAAAATGGCGTATATAGATGTAGTGTAACAACAAACGGAAGTCCTCCACCTAAGATATATAAAAAAGCATTACCGTATTTGCATTACGTTATTATTAGTTATCATTTTGAATTTGCATATCATGAGAAAGTAATTAATAACATCACAGGAATGTGGGCAGAGATACAGGAATATAGAGCTAAAGATGACTACAAAGGAATGCATGTACATATTATGGCGTTGCCTGGACACATGGATAAATGGAAAGAAATTATAAACGAATTAAAAGAGTGTGGTGTTGAATATACAGTTCGTAAAATTAGGCCACGTGTTAATGAAAATCGTACAGGTTGGAATAAACCATATGCTGACGGTATGTTAGGGCAACATCCTATACATGAAGAAACTGAAAAGTTTGCTGGACAATATTATAGTGCAGAAGAAGAAAAATGGTTAACTGAAAATGTATGAAGATAAAGTAAGAGAGTGGTTAATGCAACCCGGTAATAACTTTTGTGTGTTGCCATTTATACATATGGCAATAGAAGCCAACGGCGATATAAGACCTTGTTGTATGGGCGATGAATTTGATTTAAACATTAGAAATAAAACAATACAACAAGTATACAACGACCCAAAAAGACTAGAATTTGTAGACAGTTTTAGACGTAACGAACAACATCCTGCATGTCATAAATGTTGGAAAGATCCAGAAATAAGAGCTAATTTTTCAACATCACCTCATGCTAGAGAAATAACAAAACAAGCAATGAACGGAATAACACCCAAGCATGAATTAAGATGGTTAGAAATTAAACCAGGAAATAGATGTAATTTAAAATGTAGAATATGTGGAGTACATAATAGTAGTAGTTGGACAAAAGATACTGCGGCAATAGAAGAGCCTGAAGTAAAGTATAAAAACAGTGAAGCATTTAAATATACGCAATCATGTGATTGGATAGATGATCCAGAATTTTGGAATGATCTAAATCAATTAGAATCAATAGAGTATTTACATTTTATGGGCGGCGAACCTTTTATGGTTCCTGAGCACTTTCAATTAATAGAACGTTTAGTAAACGATCCTACCATTGATACTAGTAATATTACAATCGGATACAATACAAATGGAACATACTTTCCTACCAAAGAAAACTTTGAGCTATACAATAATTTTAAGCAAGTAAACTTTGCATTAAGTATAGATGATATTGATGAGAGATTTAACTACCAGCGTAAATTAGCTAATTGGGAAGAAGTAAAAAATAATATTAAGAATTTTCAAAAATTAAATAAAGACCAATATTTTGTACATTTGGATCCTACTATAAGTATATATAATATATTTTATTTAAATGAAATCACTAAAGCATTTAATGATTTAGGATATCATAATTTTATTAAACAACGACATTTTGTAAATGATGGGTATAACGCAATTCACATATTACCACAACATATAAAAAGTGTTATTGTAGAAAAGTACAAAAACACTGATAATATATGGATTAAGCGAGCAGTAGATTATATGAATAGTCAACCAACAGATAATAACTTATGGGAAGTATTTAAAAAGAATACTACTAAATTAGATTCTTTAAGAAAAGAAAACTTTCAAAATACATTTAAGGAATTTTATGAGCACTTTTAAAAACATTATTGTACACCATGAAGATGGTACAAGCGAAGAAGATAACGTAAACAGTGTTATGGCACGTGATGAAAATGATTTTCGTGGATGGGAATGTTGGGCTGGTGTACAAAATATTACTATAAGTAACACAGGTGATGTGTATAGAGCTATATGTAAAGTGGGCGGCAAACTAGGAAACATTTATGATGGGTTTGAAATGCCTAAAGAAACTATTATATGTAATAAGCCAAGATGTGTATGTGCTGCTGATGTACAGTTATCAAAAGCACTACCAGAACATGTGCATAAATTAAGGGTAGGAAATGAGTAAAGAATTTTGGAAAAGCGATAAAACAAATAAGTATGAGGCTTTTTATGATCATGCAGTTGATAAACTAAAAGGTCTAGATGTAAACATACATACTTTTTGCCCATTGCCTTTTACTCATGTAAGTACTATGCCACATGGAGAAATAAAGTTATGTTGTAGAGCACAACCGCCGCAAGATGGCCCTAACCCAAATGTTAAAGACAAAGATTTTAATCTCAAAGAATACTGGCAAAGTGAATACATGAACGAAGTACGTGATGATCTTATATTAGGTAAAAAACACTTCCAATGTAAAAATTGTTGGAAAATGGAAGACAATGAAATTGTTAGTTTACGTATGAATAGGCTTATGGATCTTATGGATAATGAGATCTATAGAAAGAATATAGAATATTATATAAGACATAGAGAAATAGAATTTAAAATTCCACTCATTGAACTTAAATTAAGTAACGTATGTAACTTTAAGTGCAGAATGTGTTGGCCAAAAGACAGTTCAAAATGGGTTACTGATTGGGATAAAGTAAAAGAGTTTTACAGTGTGGGTGATAAACGTTATATAGAAGAAATAGTTGACAGCAATGATCTACGTAAAACTCGTGTAATGAATTTATATGAAAAGGACGAAGAATTTGTAGGGAATCTAATTGAGCTTATGGAACACGTAGAAGAACTTGAATTTGCAGGCGGTGAGCCCCTTATGGACCCAATTCATTATCGTGTACTAGACAGTATTCCACACCCAGAAAATGTTACATTAAAATATAGCACAAATTTAAGTATTATGAAAATGGGTAAACATAGCGTAATTGACTTGTGGAAGAAATTTAAACAGATTAAATTAACTATCAGTATAGATGGACACCGAGAACTTAATCATATGATTCGTAGAGGATCTGATTGGGATTTATTAAAAAGCAATATTGAATTAGTTAAAAGAGAACTTGATAACTTAGATGTTATTAAAGGAACTACTTGTATAAGTGGTATGAATGCTACAGAATTAGGCGAAACAGCTGAAGCAATTGTATTTGAACTAGGCATACACTGGCATACAAGCCGTGTACAATGGCCTGATTTCCTACATGCTAACGTACTAAGCCCTGAACAACTACAAACAGGAATAGACGGCTTAAAACGGGTATTTGATAGCTTAAACACGCCAGAAAGACGTGAAACTCCTAGACGCTTTATGCTTGAGACACATATAAATGGTGCTATTAGTTGGCTAGAATCATGTATATCTGATAACAAAAATAAAGAAAAATATGAAGCATTTAGTAAATTTAACGAAACAATAACAGACATGGATAAAGAATAATGAGTGATAAAGATTTAAAATGGAGTGAATACGACTTTACAAAAACACCGTATGAAGATATAGTTCGAGTAGGACAACGTACTATGTTATACAGAGATATGTTTACAGTAAGTTGGTTGCTAGGTAGATTTTGTAACTACAATTGTAGTTATTGTTGGCCTTATGCTAGAAGTAATAGAAAAGATCACAGACCTACAGAACTTAATTTAAAGACTATTGACGAGATTAAGCGTCAAGCACGTGAGCGTGGATTTAATAGTTTTCACTTTAGTCTAAGTGGAGGTGAGCCTACGTTTCATCCAGGCTATTTAGATATGTTAAAACATTTAAGTGATGATTGTCATAACACCAATTATACAAGTGTACATATGACAAGTAACTGTAGTCGTAACATGAAATGGTTTAAAACATATGTGGACTATGCTTCAAAGTTTCATAGAGCTAGTATTACTTGTAGTTTACATGTTGAGCATGTTGACACAACTGAGAAGATGCAGGATCTTGCAGACAAACTTATACTATGCCAAGAACACGATGTACAGGTAACCATTAATATGGTTATGGTTCCTGAGGTGTTTGATCAATATTATGATAATGCATTATTTTTCCATAATCAGGGAATTAATGTTACACTAAAACCTCAATCAGACCCAACTGCAAGTAGAGTAGTTGATGGTTATACAGAGGAAATGAAAAAGAAATTACACAATGGAATGCCACAACGTGGATACACAGAAGCAAAGGCAAAGCAAAAGAAGTTAGTAACTAGACCAGAACCAGCATTTAAAGTAGATATAGAAGATGAATATAGAAAACAAACCGCAGCAGTTCCGTGGCATATGCAAGTAGAATTCAGAGATAGCAAAGGTGATCCTTATTATATGGACCAAGCAGAACGCTTTAATGCTTTTGACTTTAACAAGTTCAAAGGTTGGGAATGCAGTAGTGGATACCGCAGTATAATTATACGTGAACCAGACGGAAGTATAAAGCGTTCATATAGTTGTGGAGATCAACCGTTGGGTAATATTGAAACAGGATTTAAGTTATTTGACGGTCCTGAAATATGTACTACCAATGCTTGTGTAAGTAGTGCTGATAGTAAAATTCCAAAACGTGCACCAGGAACAAAGATGCCATTATTTCCTGGAGATAAGACTTTTGAGTAAACTTATAACAGATGATTTTTTCAAACAAGAAAAAGTAATGGGAATCGTAAAAAGGCCTAATACAGTAAAAAGAGTATTTACTTGGTTTCCAAAACGTATGAGTAGTGGTAAATTAACAATAGGACATTACTACGAAATGATGATATACAAATATGGTGCTGATCCTAGACATGCTGTTTGGATTCAAAAAAAATACTCCGAAAAGGAGTATTTCTTATTAAAGCTACAAGGTATAGCAGAATTTACACTAAATTAAATTTTTGTCCATTTGTTTTTAGCATATCCTTCTTTTTCTGCCCAACGTATAAACAATCCAACTTCTCTACCATTAGCTTCAATTTCCCAAGGTAAATCCCAATAGTCTGTATTAGCAGGAACAAACTTATCTTTCCATTTGTAATACTTGTCTTCCATATATGCCCAATCATTCATTTCACGTCTAGCATATTGCTTAACATGAACCATTTCATGTGCAACAGTTTCTAACATTTTTCTTAATGTTAGTGAACTATCTACTTCTATTTCAAAATCTCTATCAGTTTCACGTAAGCAATAACCTTCTGCGTCACCTTTAATACTAGTAAGTTTAATTTCAATATTAAGAGAATTCATTCTAGGCATAAGTTTATCAATACAAAACTCTACCATAGAAATAATCTTATCTTGCTTACTTTTATTACCGCCTTTTATTGAAATATAATTCATCTTTACCTTTCCAAAATCACATAATCACCAAACGCATCGTCAAACACTTTGACTAAATTTTCATAATCACCACTTTTCATATTGTTGATTATTTTATTTCCATCTAGGTCTAATTGACGTGCAAATTGTTGTGCATAACCCATTAAGGCAAAAGCATTTCCATCAGGGCCAGTTAAATCAATTACAATCTCTGTTTTAGGTTGTTTTTCTCTAATCATTATTATTGTCCCAAATAATCTGTTTTCAACACTTCTAATTGTTCTTCAGCATTTGGATATTTCTCAAACAAACTTAGTTGAACTGATGTATCAACTGGTTGTTCCTTTTCAACTATATCTGCAATATCATTCCATGTTTCATAATATGCAGTATCGTCTTTAAAATACTTATTAACACCTGACATATAACAATCACTATCTACATAGTTCCAGTTAATGCTACCGTCAGCATTGATGTTTTCGTCTTTGCTTACTGCTTCTCTAACTTGTGCTTCTACTAGTGAATATATCATTGTGTTTCCTTTTGCGTTGTTTATGTATATATTATAACAAGATTTCTTGGTGTTGTCAACCTTTAAGGTCATAAAAAAACCCTTGAAAAACAAGGGTTTATAAAATAAATTAATTATTTATTGAGCCGCATTATTGTTCATATACGGTTCGGCGTGGTCTCTAGCAGTATTTGAGCCTGAATCTGGCTGATCGTGTATAGCATTTATAATACGTTGATCTACTCCATCACGCTTTAGTTGACTCTTTTTTGTTGGTAATGGACTTCTTTCTATATTATCAAATTGTATTTCAAAACTTTTACTTTGATCTTTACGATCGCCATCTGCTTTTTTAAACTTGCCTTTTTCTGGTCTTCCCTTACCTGCCGCTTCGGCTAATTCTTGCATCTTTTTAGCATTATCTTCTGTGTATGGAATTCTGTAATATACTGGTTGTAGTTCTCCAACTGGTCTTACATTAAAATAGATATGTGGCTTTTGCACTTCTACCCATATTACTTCTACCTGTTCTTCTGGTATACCATCAATTGGAGTGCCTTGTAATGCAAGCATTGTATATCCTGAAAAAATACTTGATACTAAAGCAACTGGAATTAAAAAGAATGTTAATGTATTGTTTCTACCTAATTGTATTAGTGCATATACTGTAAGTATTGCTAACCCAAGTAATAGGCCTATTCCTGCATATATAATCATTGTCCTACTCCTGCTCCTGTTCCTCTGGTTGCAACTACATCTCTTACATGTTTAAATATTGACTTAACATTACCTTTACCGTCAACACTAAATCCAGGCAATCGTTGTATTTCTCTGTTTACTATAAATTCACCTTGTATACTGTATAGTTGTCTAAATGCATTAACCTTCATTACGGTTACTGTATAAGGCACAACTGCCTCGCTTTGTTTTTTTGAATAGGCATGTACTGCCACATAATAATCACCAGGAACAATACCTCTAATTGTTATTGTTTCTCTGTTTGTTTTAAGAAAAACATCTTGCCCATCTATTGTAATTTTATCATTAGACGTACCTAAATCATCTCTGTCTAAGTGTAATGGAGTTTCTTCTCTGTTACTAAATCCTACAGGTTTGCTATTGTTTAATTGTACCCATAAGTCTAAGTCTGTAGCAAGTTCTGGATCCCATTCAAGCACAACCATAAATTCTGCTTTTACAGGTATGTCTGCCTTTTTTGCAATGGGATTAATAAGAAGAAATGCTATAACAAATAGCATAACAAAACCAATTAGTACATTAAATAATAAATCATTAAATGCTAAGTTAGATCCTGTTCTCCTTTTCTTTCCTGCGAAAAAGTTTTCTTGATTCTTAGGCATACTCTTGCTCTTGTATAATTACTTGCACTTTAACAAATAAACTTGCAATCAAACCACATAGTGTGGTTAGTAGTGCGGTACTCATACCAGAAGCCATGTCGGTAATAACACGTTTCATGCTTTCTACATTGCTAGGGTCTATTTCTGCAAAACTACTACCTAACATAAGCATAAATCCAATAACAGTTCCTACCATACCCACTGTCATACATGCCTCACCTATAAACCAAGGTGTTTCAAAATCGTTTCTATCTTTTAAACTTCTGTAACCAATGCTGGTTGTCGCAGTAAACCACATTGCTATAATTACAAAGCTCAATTTAGTTGAATCGTTCTCAAACAAAAAAGGGATAGCACCATAGTAAATTGCTGTCCCTAAACCGATGATTTGCATAACAACAATCAACCACCAAACTAAAAATCTCTTATTCATTTAACGTTCTCTCTCTAATTACTTACTAGTATTTATCTAAATTTTGTTAGATAAACGAAAAAGCATCGCCTGTTCTTCGTCGAACAAAAGATAAACTTGTACCCAACCACCGGTAATATAACCAAGGCAAGAGTTAAAGTCTTTATATCTACTTGTTTCAGTAAATATTACTTTTTTAGGTTGATATTCTTTTACTATTTGCTGAACTTGTTCTATTGTTCCTGAAACTTTATATGATATTTGTTCACCATAATAGTCTAAACTTTTATCAATTTGTATCGTTTTCATTACACAATATATTCGTTAAAAAATCGCTTCCAGTAATTGTTTTCAATCTATCTTTGGTGTCAGCTTTAACAAATATATCGTGGAACTTCTCAAACAAATAAAAGTTCGCATAGATTTTTAAGCTGTCACACATGTATTTATAGTATTCTTCACTGGCACTTATATTGTCAGTTAATTGCGAAATATCAAATATTGTGACACCTTTTTCTTCAATTTGAGGTGGTGTTGGGACTGATAAGAAGTCTTTAGTAAACTTACTTACACCCTCTTCGATGGTATATTCAAGTCCATGTTCTAATGCCATATCAACTATTGCAATAGGTTTGTCCTTGATAAAATTAGAACTCCGGTCGGGATTCTGGGGGGATATTTTCTTACCCATTTCTGATATAAACATATCAAATGATGTATCTTTATGCATATCATAATGGAATTTTAATTTACGTATATTATCTTTATTGATAACTATAGTGCTTTCTAAGTTGGTTGCAACATTATAATCATATACATATAATTGTCCAGATTGCTTTGCAAAGTATACAGGTTGGTCTGGATTGTTAACTAGTATATTACCTAAATCAACACTACCTGGTAAACAATACATAAAGTCGCTTTCCAATATAGGTTCATTTTCGTTATTAGTGCAAGTGCTTAACAGCTTTTCTAATGTTTGTATATAGTTGCTATCTTCTGGGCTAATATTATTACCATTCATTAACTTTGCAAAATTAATAACTCTAGTACTGCCACTAAAATCCATGTTTGGATTATCTTTATATAAGTAACAACGTTGTTGTGAAATGCTATCTATATGTTGAGGGAATATACCTGTGTTTTCAGAATAGGTTATCAAGTGTTGCAAAATACTTGATTGCCCACATATATTATTTACGTTTACGTTAAGTAAAAGATTACGGATTTGCATTCAGTATTCTTGCAATTTCTACCATAGTAGCACTTAAATTAATCTCTGGATCTGCTACTTGAGTATGCTTAATCATACCTTCACGTATTGCTAATACACAACTATCATATGTAAAATCATCTTTAGTATATAAATCTAAGTTTCTATACAACCATGTAAAGATTTCATTATATTCATCTGCTCTAGCGGCACCAATAATAAGTTTACGTGCATCTTGTATTTTGCCTTGCTTAAACAATTCTACCATTTTAACACGCCACTCAGCAGTACTACCACCTTCTTCTGGCTTAGTAAGTGTATTGTCAACAACACTCATTTGTACAGTATTAATAGTTTTACGCAAGTCTGGATAGTTAGCACGAACCATTGCATCTAATGTATCAATGTCAAATTGTACATTGTTGTCTGCACAGATTTCGCCAACTCTTACAGTAAATTCTGTTTGATCTAATTGTTCAATGTGAAAGCCTTGACATCTACTGTGTAGTGCAGGAATAATCATATTAGGATAGTTACATGTTAGTATAAATCTTACGCTTGCATGATACTGTTCCATAACTCCACGTAATGCCGCTTGTCCTTCTGGAGAGATATGATCAGCCTCATCAAGTAGGATAACTTTAAAATCACCCCATGGCATAGTTTCACTGAATGCACTAATTTTCTTACGAATCATTTCAACGCCATTATCTCTACTAGCATTGATATACAGTACATCAGCGGCTTCTACTTTAAGTTCAGCAATAAGTACCTTTGCTAGTGTAGTTTTGCCAGTACCTGGACTACCACTAAAAAGTAAATGAGGTATACCACCATCATCAATCCAGTTTTGTACTTGCTTACGTTGTGCTTCATCTCTGAACACATACTCGCCAACATTAGTTGGTCTATACTTTTCTACCCAAAGGTCTTTTGCCATTTAAATTACTCCGTTTTCCCAATTCTCTTGTAAATCTTCTGCATAGCGTCTACTGTGTCCATATACTGGTCTTTCCTCAGCTAATTCATTACCAACATACATTTTAACTACATAATGAGTTTCTTCAACAATCTCTGCTTTACGATTTTCTTTTTTAAACTGTGTTTTATTTTGTTCATTAAACACTGCTTGAAGCTTACTTGCTCTTTTACCTTTACGTCCTGTTGCCATTTTATTTCTCTTTAAATAAATTTGGAAATACTTTATCTATCATTTCCATCATACCCATAATTAATACTACTGCCCATCCAATCGGACCTGCAACAAACAAAAATGCAAATATTTGCCATGTTTTAGCATCTTTGCCTACAGTCTTTTTAGCTGTAAACATTACTACAATAAACCATAGTAACATTATACTTACTATGCATAATACACTAAAAAATAATTCCATATATATATTTCCCTTAAATCTTATGTGTAAACAAACTGCTTACACTTTCTTCGTTTGATACACGCCTAATAGCTTCACCAAACATAGTTGATACACTTACTGCACGAGTCTTTTTGCAATCATTTGGACATCTAAAATCTATACTGTCTGTGATTACAAGTTCTTCTAATACACTGTTCTCAACTTTATGACATGCTTTGCCAGTTAGTACTCCATGTGTAATATATGCTCGTACACTTAATGCACCTGCATCCATAATTGCCTGTGCGGCATTACATAATGTTCCACCACTGTCAACAATATCGTCAACTAGGATAGCATGACAACCCTTAACTTCACCAATAATATTCATTACTTCACTAACACCTGCTTTAGGTCTACGCTTATCAACAATTGCAATGTCTCCGCCAAACATATCAGCAAAACGCCTAGCTCTTACAGTACCACCTGCATCGGGTGATACAAAAACAGTTTCTACTTCGTGTACATCTTGTCCTTCTTTGTAGAATTGTTTTTTAATATCTTTAGCAAACGAAATTCTACTAGTCAAATCATCTACAGGAATATCAAAAAAGCCTTGTATTTGTCCTGCATGTAAATCCATTGTAAGGATTCTATCTGCACCAGCTTCTGTAATTAAGTTTGCAACTAGTTTAGCAGTAATTGGTGTACGACTTGCACTTTTACGATCCTGCCTTGCATACCCAAAATAAGGAATAACTGCTGTAATACGACTAGCACTACTACGTTTGGCAGCGTCAATCATAATCATTAGTTCCATTAGGTTATCGTTGACTGGTGTACTTGTACTTTGTATAATAAAAACATCTTCACCACGTATGTTTTCTAAAAATTCTACACTACTCTCGCCATCTGCAAAAGTCTTAATCTCAGCAGGCACTAGAGTAGCAAAACAGTGTTCGGCAATCTTTTGTGCCAATTCTATATTACTATTTCCGGCTATAATCTTCATATGCATTCAGAGTCCATTCTCAGTTAAAGTTTATTAGTATAATAATACTATAATTTAGGTGATTTGTCAATAGGAATGTTTATAATTTTAACTTTATTAGCAATGACATCATATCTAATACCTCACTTGGTTTAGCATAATATCCTTCTTGTATCCATTCTTTTTTTACTGATATATCTGGACAAAGAAAACTATGATCTCCATTACCTACATTAAACGTGCAATAATTTGATAGTTTTGCAACTACTGGTAAGTGCGACATACCTAACCTTGGTGCTAGGTATATTCTATGATTGCCTGTTTCTAATCTAATATTTCTACTGTAAACTCCTATACCAAGTATTATGGGTTCTAGTATGCCATTTTGCATTATATCTTCCATAAGTGCCAAATCATCATTTGGACTAGGTGTAGGACATTTCCATTGTTCTAAAAGTTTTACAGGTATTTGTTCTACAAACTGCTCGAGCATTAGTAGGTGTCTACTATAGCATCCGCAATTCCATGTTTAACGGCCTCTTCAGCAGTTAACCATACGTCTTCTGGTGGTAGTAATATTTCTTTGATTTTCTTTTCAGATAAGCCAGTACATTTTTTATAATGCTTTAACATACGATCTGAAGATAGTTCAAATTCTTTTACACGAGCAAATAGTTCGTGTTCTTTACCGCCTGAACCCCATGAATATTGATGTGATAAAATACTTGTGTTGTTTGTTAACACACGCTTGCCTTTAGTACCTGCCATAAATGTAAGTACACCACATGATGCAATCATTCCTAATCCTACAGTTTTAATAGGCAATGCAGAACCTTTCATTACATCAATAAGACCAAATGCGGCGTGTACGCTACCACCTGGGCTATTAATAATAAGTGTAAGTTCTTTAGGACGCTCACTGTCTGGCAGTAAGTTTTTCTCAATAATCCAGTTTACTACCGGCTTTGTTGATTCATATGTAAAGCCATCAGCAAAATAGTAAATACCTGATTCGTACAATACTTGTCCAGGTTGCTTTGGTGGACCCATTGGTGTCTGTGGATTCGCAGCACCTTTTTCTTCTAATGCTTGGCCCATTTCGCCAATTGCTTTTTGTAATTTTTCTAAGTTCATTTATAATCCTCTAGTTATGTCGCCTGACGGGCGTTTTGGAATTGCTTTGCCTAAAATCTGAATATTATCATCTTTTATTGGATCTTCATCGGATTCCATTAAACAATCTTTATTATCTAGCAAGTATAATTTAAGATCAGTATCTACTTGCATTCCGTTACTCCAACGTCCATGATCAACAAGGACGTACTTTCCTTTTGCAATCCAATCAATATCTTCACCTACACTATAAACTTTAAACCAACGTGGTCTAACGGCAGATTCAGTTCCATCTTTTGACATAAGAATAATACCTCCTGGTGTTGTAATTTCTTCACCAGGATTATCAATCATCTCTGCTAAGATTTTATTACGCATTGCTTTTACTACTTTAGTCATTTTGCCTCCGACTATGCATTAATATCTTCCATACTACCATCACTGTACTCTACTTCAAAATATTGAGTACCGTCATCTCTAGTACGGGCTGTTCTACTTACTTCTGTAACAGCTGGTTGTTGTGTTTCTTTTGGTTGTGCTTTCTTTGGTGCTGGCTTAGGAGGTTCAACTGTAGTTTTCTTTTCTACAGGTGTTTCTTCTTCCTTAATGCTTATATCTTCTTTTGCACCTGGTACATTATCTTTATAGAATTCCTTTTGTATTTTTTCTCTAGGAATTTCTACTTTACCTCTACTATCAATAATGTCTCCTCGAGCATTCATATTTAAATTACTTACTGCTCTTGTTTCTTCATTTTTTGCCGCTAAAGCTCCCATATCTAATGTACGGCCTCTAGCTGTTTTTACTGTTTTCATTTTAAAAACTCCTTGATATCAAGTTCGTACTTTATACTGTCTATATGATGTATACCCAGTAAGTACAGACAGTAACTAGCTACACTACTGCCCCTTCCTACACCTAATACAATGTTGTGCTTGTCACATGTATCTACTAAGTGTAGCAAGAATTTTAGCACAATAATCATTCCTCGTTTTTCGTATTCGACGAGTTCTGTATATACTCTGTCACGTTGTTGTGCATTTGTACAACGTTCCATTAACCATTCGTGGATATTTAAATCCTTGTAACTGTCTGGCATATTCCATTTATTTAAACAATCCTCAACATATGTATCAGTTGTATTTTGTGGTTTTGCATCAATAAATCTATCTAAATCAAATGTTTGACACCATTCGTTATATATATTTATGGGTTTTGTATCTTCAACAATTACATCTGTAACGTTATTTCCACTTAACCAACCTGTAACAATATCTTGCTCAGATACTACATATTGCTTGTTTTTATTCATTCTCATCCTATTATTATATTACTTTTCCTTGTAAAAGTCAAGTATTTCTTCAATTGATTTAGCTGGTGGTGGCCCGGTAATTTCACCAATATCTAATACAGAACCATCTTCTTTTTCATTTTTTGCATATGCTTCTGATTGAGATATTTGTCTTTTATGATCTCTGATTAATTCAATAAAAAGATTAATTTGCTCAACAAGACCATCGCCCATATTTGACTTACTAGCCGATAATACTCTTTTAAGCATTTGCTTTTCAAATTCTATGGCTTCACCCATATTTAATTCTTCTAATGGTTTACCTTCGTATTCTATCATGATATCATTTCTAATCTTTTTTGATGTCTACCACCTTCAAATTTAGTAGTTAAAAATGCATCTACTATTCTTAATGCAGTTGGCTTGTTTGTAAAATCTGCTCCTAGACATAATACATTTGCATTATTATGTTTACGAGCCATCGTTGCTTCTGTTACAGAACGAACTGTTACTGCTCTAATATTTTTATATCTATTGGCAGCTATACAAACACCAAGTCCTGACCCACAAATTAATATTCCCATATTAAATGTGCTATTAAGCTCTGTTGCTAAACTTTTTACAACATTAGGATAATCTACACTTTTATTTGGGTCGTAACATCCACAATCTAAAAATGTTGTTATGTCTTTTTCTATATCTTTGTCAATGGGAATTAAGTGTTTTGAAATAGATTCTTTAAGATTATAGCCTCTATGATCTGAACCTATAACTAAATCTATCAAAGGTCACCTGCTTTGCGATTTTCACTGTAATATGCATCAAATGATCCGCCTGGATAACGTTTTTCCAGTTTGCGTACATTTTCTGCAATTACTTCGTTAGGGTCCAAGTCAAGTGCCCTACAACTATTAATCCAATACCAAATAATATCGCCCAATTCTCGTTTAGCATGAAATTGAGTTTCATCATCAAGTGGTTTACCTTGGAATATACATTTTTTAACAATCTCTGCAAATTCGCCTCCTTCTGACGCAATACCAATTGCTCCTGTTAGTAATTGTGCCATATTTACTCCTGACTCTTTGTCAAGTTTATTAAGCATTGTTGCCAATGCTTCTGTGTTGTTACTTTCGTTGCTTGTAACTTCTCCTACAAATTCTTTGTATTTGTTTAGATCAATATTTTTCATTTATTCTACCTTTGGTAATTCTATTGCATTTGCGTTTGCTTCAACCTTTTCCATATCAAAGTTTACGCTCTCTCCACAACCACAACTGCTTGATGCTGATGGGTTTACTACTTCTAACATTGTTCCCATTACATCTTGTTTTAACTCAAGTGTAGTTCCAAATAAAAACATAATGCTAGAACTGTCAACGGCCATTTTTCTTCCGTTATCCATTATAATAACATGATCTGCTTTTTTGTCAAGTTCATTTTCTTCTTTTAATTTCCAAACATAACTGAATCCTGCACAACCGCCGCCTTTAAGGCCTAACACAGGAATTTTACCTTCGTTTGCATCGCTGATACCAGTTAGATGGTTCATTGCTTTTTCTGTGACTTTAATCATTACTTGCTTCCTATATAACCTGCTATGATTCCTATCAATCCAGTCAGTGCCATTTTCATTAAAGTAATAACACTTTCGTCTACTGGTCTATTTTCTTGTAATGCAACATAATAGTCGCCTACAATAATAATTCCTAATAGTGAAAGTACACCTACTACTAACGCTACTATAATTAAGTCTTTTAAATTTTTGATCATTGTTCTATCTCCAAAGCGGACAAGAGCTCCATATCTTCTCCATTTAGGTATTTTAGGTTAACTACTGTTATACCACCTAATACCATTGCACCAGTTTGTTCACATAACTTTTTACTAGCAGTCATGCTACCACCTGTTGCAACTAAATCGTCTGCTATTACAACTCTACTTGTATGACCTAATATACCTTCTTGCAATGTAAGTGTATCTGTTCCATATTCGAGTTCATAACTTTCTTCTAACAGCTTACCTGGGTATTTAGCACCTTTTTTGCGAATCATAACAAAAGGCACATCTAATTCTTGTGATAATGACGCTCCTAGTACAAAACCTCTGCTTTCGATACCAACTATATGTGTTGGCATAAACTCAACATGGTCACGTAACTCTTCTGCCATTTCTTCTACTAAACTTGTCCACAAATTACTTGCAAACAAACTGTTTATGTCATAAAAATTTACACCTTCTATAGGGTAATCTGGTACTGTTCTAATATAATCTTTTATGTTCATTATATATTCCACTCCTTGTTTATTTTTCCTTCGCTTGGTCCATTAGCTTGTGTTATATTGGGAAGTTTTGGCGAAACTGTAAAACCTGCATGCAGTATCCATTCCATCCATAATGTATGTGCAGATGACATTATTGCTATAGATCTACGATTAGCCAGATAGCTCAATAGTAGGCTACTAAGTAATTCAATTGGTTTATTTGCAAATATTTTGTTGTTAGGTTCGCTAAAGTCAAATGCAAATATATGATCATTAACAAAAGGTACACTTGCAGCTCGTTCAGTAATAACACAATCATCTACACTTAGGCAAGTTGGACTATGAAACATATTTCCAAAATCTACTTCCTTGTTAATCCAATTACGTAATTGATTTTTAAATCTTTCTTTATTTGTATTAACCCAATCTTCACCTTCAAAACGTTTGATCATTAAATCCCATCTTAGCTTTATTACTGCAACATACTTATTAGGTACAAAGTAAGGTTGTGCAAGTAAAAACGATTGATGTGCTGACCATACTTGCCCTACTGTTCCTTTTATTCTTTCTTTTGCAAAATCAATATAACTTACATCTGAATTACCTTTAAGAATATCCATGTATTCAGACTTTCTATACCATAGATCGTTTGTTTGGAAAAATTGTTCCCATACAGGAAAGTATTCACCATCGTCTTTAAAATTTATAATATTATCCCAAATTATTTCTTGATCTTCACTTCTATATTCTTTAAACTTTTGTTTTACTTCGTCATGTGGATCTTCTTGATCTGCCCAAGTATGCCCAAATAAGTCATAATCGTATTCATCAAATAATTCAAGTATTTCATAAAAATCATTTGTGTATTTTTCATTTTTATTAAAATGTCTTGTTTGCCCACTGACACAAATTGCTATTTTCTTTTTAGTCAAAACAAATCTCCGGTAAGTATTCAGTTATACTTTGATTACAAATGCTGAAATAACAGTGGACAAAATGTGCTCACTGAATTTATTCCTCGTCTGTAATATCTATAGGATCATCAAATCCTGGTCTATCCATAAGCCCCATTCCAGATGGATCGCTCATATAGTATGGATCGTTAAACATTGGATCGTCTTCGCTTGTTACACCTTTAATCTCTGGAATAAAATGCATAAGTGTAGATTCTACACCCATTTGTAGAGTAGCAGTGCTACTAGCACAACCACTACAACTTCCACTCATTTGTGTGTGTAATATTCCTGTTTCTTCATTAAAGTTTAGTATGTTTATTTGTCCACCATGCATTGCTACGTTAGGTGCAACGTATTCTTCCATAACTTCATCTACTTGTTTAAGTATTTCTTCTTTAGTTCTCATATTATCTCCTAAAGAATATGTGCATGTTCTAATGCCTCATATCCAAACCACACTGCAAATACTAAAAATGCATAACGTGTGATTGTAAACAACTCTCTTGTGTGTTTATAATTTTGTAATACTTTATATAATGCGGCTACTATAATTACTGCTAAACCGGCACCTGTCCAACTAACTTGGTCACTTTTAGAAAACATAAATGTAAATATTTCCATGCTTTCTCTGAAGAAAATAAACCAAATAGTAAATATACCTGCCCAAAATGAAGCTGTATTATCTGCTATTGCTTGAACATGGCCTTTAATGTGTGCTGGTAAATTATTACTTGTAAAAAATAAGTAAAGCATTAAACCTGAAAGCATAGCATACATTATTGTCTCGTAATCTTCTAAAAACTCTCCCAATAGCATGCCTCCTGCTACACCACTTACTAATCCAACTACACCTGCGGTAATCATTTTCTTATCTAATGAAACTGTCGCTGTTATCATAAACAACAAAAACATCATTTCCAATGCTTCACGACCTACATATATAAAACTTGCTAACATTATATTTCCTTTTTAATTATTTGTAATTTTTTTGCAGTTACAAAACCTGCTATAAAGGCTATACCCATTGCACTTATTAATGCAATTGAATGCCATAAAATAAAACTCATACTAATCTCCTTTACCTGGTTTATATGATAAATGTTCTCGTTTATCTTTAACTTTTGCCCATTCTTCTGCATCGGGCGGTACATCTTCTGGCCGTGCTAATGTAATATTAGGCCATTCTTCAGACATATCTGCATTAAACTTATACCAAAAATCATAATCTTCTCCCTCTAATGCATTGTCTGGAACAATAGCATCTACAGGACATTCTGGTTCACATACACCACAGTCAATACATTCATCTGGGTTAATTACTAAAAAGTTTTCACCTTCATAAAAACAATCTACAGGACAAACTTCTACGCAGTCCATGTGTTTACATTTAATACACTCATCCTTAACTAAATATGTCACCCTATACTCCTAAAATTAATTTTGCTTCTTCGCTCATCTTGTCTGGTCCAAATGGTGGATCAAATGTGATTTGAACATCACAAGTTTTTATACCATCTACTATACATGCATCATGAACGTCTTGTTTGATTTGGTCTGCCATTGGGCAAAACGCACTTGTTAACGTCATTATAATAACAACGTGTGAACTTACTATATTTATTTCGTAAATTAAACCTAAGTCATATACGTTAATACTGATTTCTGGGTCATATACCTTACGTAAATTATCAATAATTACTTGTTTAACTTCTTTAGTCATATTAGTAAGACATTTTTTCCTCTACCGCATACCATACAAAACTGTCTGTATTGTTTACAATATTAAATAGTGTTCGTACACCAAAACCTGCTGCACCTTTTGGTGTTGTTGCTGAACCTTTTTCAGCCCAACACATACCTGCAATGTCTAAATGTGCCCATGCAGTTTTCTTATCTACAAACTTGTATAGGAATTCAGCGGCAGTAGTTGAACCACCATATGGACCACCAATGTTTTGCATATCTGCAATATCACTGTCAATCATCTTCGCCCAGTTTTTACCCATTGGCATACGATAAAAACCTTCGCCTGCTAATTCACCATTTTTAATGATTGCTTTTTCTAATGTATCACTGTTAGTAAACAGTCCTGCCATTTCGTTACCTAGTGTTGCAACAATGGCGCCTGTTAGTGTAGCAAGGTCAATAATAGCACCTGGTTTATATTCGTCTTGTACAAATGTTAAAATATCTGCAAGTACTAATCTACCTTCTGCATCAGTGTTTAAATTTTCTACAGTTTGCCCACTCAATGATGTAACAACATCACCTGGCTTAATTGCAGTTCCATCCGGCATATTCTCTACTAAACCTACAATACCTACTACGCTCTTTTTTAATTTTTTACTAGCAATTGCATGCATGGCTCCAACAACTGCGGCACTACCACCCATATCGTATTTCATATCGCCCATGTTACGACCTGGTTTTAAACTAATACCACCTGTGTCAAATGTAACACCTTTGCCTACTAGTGCAATTGGCTCTGCTTCGTTTGGTCCATGTGCCCATTCCATTACAACAACATAACTATCTTTTTCACTACCTTGTCCTACACTTAACAATAAGTTAAGACCCATTTCTTTTAATTGTGCTTCGTGATAAATTTTTACATTAACACCCAATGGTGATAGTTGTTCGTTAATACGGTTAGCATATTCTGATGGATATAAAACGTTTCCTGGCTCTGATACTAAATCACGTGCAAAGTTTACACTACTTGATATGCCGGCCTCGTCTGCATCAAATTCTACTTGTGTTGGATCTGTTTTATATTTGTCAAAACTGTAACTTGCAAGTGCCATTCCTTCATTAATACTGTCCATGTATTTTGTACTAATATCAAATATAATTTCGTTTGCTAGTTTCTTATATTTACTGTACATGTTGCCACCAAGTTCACGTGCTTCTTTTTCACTCTTTGGTGCTGATTTAATTACGGTAATATATTCATAATCTTTGTGTGCAAATCTCAAATCAACAGATTTGTCTTTCATTTCTTGGACTGCTTTTTTAATATTGCCGCCTATTTTAGTTGCTTGCTTACTGCCTGCAAGTACTATAATTGCTTTAGTTAAAGCCATATTATCTCCTTAAGTTATTTAATTTTATTGTAGTTTATATTTTACTTTATATTAACTGATTTGTCAATGTTTTATTGTGGCAGAATTGAAGCCATCCAGTGCTTTATTTCTGTATAATTAACACTGTTTTGAGGTACGTTAAGTACCCTATTGTGATCTACTGATTTACGGAATATACTACTAGAAAACATTTTAGCATATATTTCTTTTTTAAATCTTTCTTCCATTTTAGGCTCGTAAAACTTCTTTTTTCTCTCAAATGCCCATACATCTGCTATACTTAAATCTTCTTTTCTAGTTTTTAATATATTTAAAAATGCTGAATATTCGTTATCTTTGGGAATAACATCATTATAATTATTCATGTCTATATCTGTGTTAGCAATTTCAATATAATTTTCTGTAGCAGAATTAGGTTCATGTATAATATTAATAATCAAACTATTAGGGAAATGTTCTAATAACTTATTAGGCATACTATGTGTGCAATATATTACTCGTTGCCCATTATTAATAATATCATCACCACCTGCTTGAGTGAATAGTTCATCAAATAATTTGTAATATTGTTTCTCATTAGGCATGTACTTTTCTACAAAATCATGCGTTGGTGGAAGTGTGCCTTTTGATGTTGATCTATCAAAATAGTGTTTATTTTTATTATTTACTTTTGATATATTCCATGGTTTAATTCCATTTACTTCAGAACTGTACCAATACATACACGGCATAGTTGCAATTACTCTTGCTATTTTGTGACAGTTTGTTCCTTGCTCTGAGCTAATGAATACATGCTTGTCGTTTATTTTTCTCATAATTTATTCAAATTCAATTTGTTCTTCTAGTGGCAGTTTTGAAACATAAAATATATATTGTTCATTATCTGCATATATAATATTTATCTTCTTTTTATGTACTTGCCAACCAGAAAATACATCAGGTCTACCTTCTTTTAATTTTTCAAAGAATTTTGGTGATTTATCTCTGGACCAAAATATAATCTTACCTCTTATATATTTCATTACCCAGCGTAGTTCTTCAAAATCGTCATTTTTATCTAATTGTGTGGTACCATCTGTTTTATATTGTTCAAATGCAAAATATCTAGAAAACACTCGCACACTTGATTTGTTTACTGTTTGTACTCCACTGCAAAATACTGGTTTTTCTCCGGCAAATACAAAATTGTACATAAACATTTTATCTAGGTGTAATCCTTTTTTGTTATAATTATCTGCTAATCTATGTGAGTGTCTTTCTTTGTCCATTTGAATTAACGCAACCTGACATAAAGTTTGATCACGTTGACTTAATTCCATATTTAATTTACCTTTAAAAATATATGGTATAACTTTAAGTCCACATGGTAGTATTTCTGTTCTAGGAGGTCCTGCTAGTACACCAAATTCACTATCCCAATTAGACCATTCTGGATTATCATCTTCCCATAACTTAATACAACTTACTATTCTGCGTCCACTGAATATATCAAGGTCTAATTTCCAAGAATCATATTCATAATATTTTTCTTTGTATAAGTGAAGTTTATCTTCAATAGTGTTTAGTTCTAAATCTTCTCTCCAACATTCTTCTCTTTGATCTTTTAAAGGTTCTTGTATAATTGCATTATTGGCTGCATATGCTTTTTGCATATTATCAAAATACCATAAATGTTCTTCTGGTTCGTATAATAATACACCAGACCATATCATAACATCTACATCAAAGTTTACACCAAACTTCTCATCTTTATCTTTGTTTTTAAAATCATTCCAAGATAAAACTCTATACTCAATATTATTAAATTCTTGCCATGTTTCATTTGCATATTGTATTGGTTGTGTGGAAGTATCAAATCCCATGTAACGATAATCTGTATAACCTTTAGCATGTAGTATATCATTAACAGGACCGTGTCTACATCCAACATCAATGATTCCTTTCCAACCATTTTTAATTATAAGATCTGCTTGTTTCTCAAACAAAGCATATGCTTCTGGCGTATCTAAATAATCCATGGACCGCATTGGGTAATCTTGTTGTAATGGAATTGATTGTGTATCTATTGTAACTGGAAGTCTTGGAAATGGTATACCATTAACATAGTTAGTTTCAATAAATTCATATTTCACTTCATTGGGCGAATGCTTTTTTGGTGTTTTTTCTACTTTTTCCACTTTTCGTCCCATATTTTATATGACTCTATCCATTTCTTAGGCATGTCTTTCCATCCATCATCTGTTTTAACTTGTTTAGGCATTACAGTATTAAATATTTCTTCTCGTTCTTTTTGCAACCATTCAGTATTGTCAGGTATACATTGATTCCACCCATCATTCTTTACAAATGAGTTATAAACTATGCCGCCCATTTTATCTTGTAGCAAATGTTTAGTCATTTCAAAATGTCTATCACCTGCATTTTTATAAGAGGGAGTAAATGTTATAACGTATATTGGCTTGTTAAAAAATGGACCATCTTGTCCTAAATCAGCATTGTAATTACTTGCACATATTAACCAATCCATTGCATTTTTGAATCCTGAACAATAGTGTGCAGTCATTTCTGGAATGGCAAATACTAATATGTCTGATCCTTTTAATACATTGATAAAATTATGTACACTTATTGGTACGTTTCCATCTGCAATATTTACATCACACATGGGCATACCAAAATCACTCATATCCCAAACAGTATCAAGGTCTAATAATTTTAAACCTCGAGTGTTCATTGAGTTTTTTGCGTAGCTAAAAGATATTCCTGTAATCACTGGCAACTCTCCATAATAACCTATTGTTGTCATACACTGGTGTTCTTCTATGTAATGAAG
>ERZ802821.14-NODE-14-length-78190-cov-53.8311_pt1 | contig 78190 bp, 70 predicted proteins | sample MGYA00345648_ERZ802821 | MGnify/ENA primary metagenome ERZ802821 (study PRJEB30503, sample SAMEA104212357) | marine metagenome | biome: Westerlies Biome; feature: [SRF] surface water layer (ENVO:00010504) within the epipelagic zone...; material: water (ENVO:00002006)... | reverse complement strand
CATCGGGCCAAGGCGTCTCGTTCGATGCTAACTTTTGGTTGGTCACAGCCCGTAATTAACCCATTAACATGCCGGTAAGACCCGCACCCTGAGAACTGCCCTCAAAGCTCGACCAATTCGGTAAGACCGACTCTAGCGACTCGGGCGCTACCCCCATCCACCTCGAGACCTCCGCATACATCGCATCCGTTGCTGTACTCGGTAGGAAACGACCTCGACCCACATCAAGTGGATTATCTTCGACTTGCTCGGGGAAGTGTCCATACAGCTGACCACCCTGTACGGCACCACCCATGACCATCGCGTTTCCACCCCAGCCATGATCTGATCCTTTGCCATTAGAGGTTAAGGTTCTTCCGAAGTCGGAGATGGTGAAGGTGGTGACTTGGTTTGATAGCCCCAACTCATCCAATGCCGTCTGGAATTGACCAAGGCCCGCATCCAGAGCAGGCAGCATCGTCGCTTGCTGGCCAAGGGTGTCCTCGTGATGATCCCAACCGCCAAAGGTCACAAAAAAAGTCTGTCGGCTGACCCCAAGCTGCTCATGCACGCTGGCAAGTTCGGCGATCCGCTTCATAGCAGACGAGAAAGAATCCTCGGCGAAGGGTGTGCTAATCGCGGTTGCTTGAGAGAGTGCTGAAGAAAACACATCACCTGCATCTATCGCAGACTGTATTTTATTTCGGTAAACCGTTTGCAAGGTCGAAGCACTGGCATCGACCATCAAGCTTTCGAAGGAGCGCTTGAAGAGATCATTGTCAAACCCTGAGATTGATTGCACTCCTCGGTTCGCACTGATCGCATAAGAACCTGTGGCCGCACCCGCTTGAAAGGCGTTATTTCCCGATAGCGAGATATTACCCGCGAGCGTAAGCCCCGTATTTGAGCCAGGTAACGCATCGATTAATCGTCCGCCGAACCCCGTTCCCGCACGGTTGGCGGGCGTCGCTGTCTGCCAGCTTAGAATCTGATCGGAGTGCGAGAATAAGCCCAGGGGTAGCGTCACTGTCTCAGCCTCCATGGCACCTCGAGTGGTTGGCTCAACCAAGGGTCCCACATTGGTTACCATCGTCGCCTGACCCGCGTTGAAGCGCTGTTGCAAACTACGCATTGCTGGGTGCAAGCCAAACTGAACACCCTCATGCTCTCCATCGAGCGGCAAGAGGTCATTTTGACTGAGTGCTAGATCCGATCGCCTTGCCTGGTAGCGGCCGTAAGCGAGCTCAGAGCGCGGCACCAATATATTGAAGCTATCGGCCCCGCCTGCAAGTAATACACAGACAACAGCGCGATACTCCTCCGCCGCAACCGCTCGCGTCGACTGCAAAAGTGAAAACGGTAAGGTTGTGGCCATGGTCATACTTACCGTACTTCGCAGGCCATTTCTCAGGAAACGTCGTCGATTCATCATAATGTATTCCTCTCAGCCACTGCCTGATCGGGCGCGCTCAGCGCGAGGTATAAGGCAAGTTTTACGCGATCTGCCGGCGTGGAACTTGCTGCCTCATCGAAGGCTCCTGAAATGACCGCGCGCGTATGCTCACTCATGGTCCCGGCAAAGAACAATCGTTCGATGCGAGTCAACAGCTCTTCCTTGTCATCTGCCAGACTCACCATTGACGTCAGATCCAATCGCACCGCTGGCAACTCCGGATTATTGTGCATGGGTCGATCGCCATAGAGGAGTTGGAACATCAAGTTGGTCACTCCAACAATTGTGTCTTCGGTGGTGATCTGCATTTCGGGCGAAACCAACCCCTGCCCACCCTGCGGACGATAGAAAGGTGAGTAAAAGTTGAAGACGCTTGGCGCTGTTAGGACCATCTGACCGGTGACGTTCTGCACAAATAACCCCGTGACTCCAATATCACTCCCCTCAGAGGGCGCGGTATTAAGGGCGCGGTTAGCCGCGATGAATCGGCGAAAAGGCTCTCTTACTCGAGAGGCATCAGCGACTTCAGGGTCTGTGAGAATGGCGCGTATTACTGCCTGCATATCACCCCGCACACCATTGCCGTTATCGGCAAAAACCGCTGAAATCCGACTGACATACTCGGGTGATGGATTTGAAGAGACCAGTCGCTGGATCATTTGTTTGCCAACGAACGGACCGACATTCGGGTGATTAAATAGGTTATCAACCGCGTCATCGATGTCCTGAATGCCTGTCTGCCCGTCGGGGACCACAAATTCATTGAGCAAATATTTTTCGCCCTGCTCGTGGTAACCGTCGAACATCACCATGGGCGCGTGAAGCACAGCTCTGTTGCGCCCGAACTGCGGTTCCTGACCGTCTGCACCAGCATAGGCCAGACCCGTGAAAATCTTGGAGAATTCACGAATATCAGTGTTGTCGTAGGTGGGGATTGGCCGGCCATCGGTATCCAATTTCTGGGTACCGTCAGGGTTCAGCTCGTAAATACCGATGGTGAAGAGCTGCATGACCTCACGGGCGTAATTTTCATCGGGGAAGGTATTGGCATCGGGGTCAGTCTTCCCGTTGTTGACGTGGCTTAGATAAAAACCCATGGCCGGATGCAAGGTTACCGCCCGCAATAAATCGCGGTAATTTCCGAAGCTGTGCGTGAGTAACGTGTCGTAGTAACTGGAAAGTCCCAACGGGTTGTTCCCCAGTACGCCGGTCTGTGAAACGACAAACAGCTGAGTGAGAGCATACGCCGTTACCTGCCTCAGCTGGTCAGGTGCGGTCAGCGCGTTTTCGAAAAAAGCAAAGCGGCGGAATTGCCCAACAGGAATCGGGCTGTCTTGATTATTAAATCCATACTGTGCGGCATAACGGCGAACTATCGGTTCGTGCAGACTAATGGGCATCGAAAACTGCTCATCAAGCCATGTATCGACGCCGATCTCAGCCACGGATTCAACATCGCTGTAGCGGGCGCCAAAGGTACCAATATCGAGTATGAGCGCGGCGTCGCGGTATGCATCGGCGGTTGGCTCAGATGGCCCTGTTGATCCGCCGCCGCCACTGCCACCACCGGAGCCCGAGCCACCACCACCCGAGCCCGAAGGATCGACGGACGCACTGCCCCCGCCTCCGCCACCACAGGCGGACAACAACGACATCAACGCCAAAACAATAACGTAATATTTCATGAAATGAGGCCGTCCCTGTTTTCGCGATTTCATTATCCTACGGCACATCGCACGATACCCGTCGATCGAACTCGCACAGTTTTACGCTGGCCAGATCTTTCGCTGCTTGGTCATGTTATTGCAATGTGATTCGCAAGATACGAATAGCGTCTCATTTTTAAACGGTTGGCAGGCGCATTTGCGCCTCAGACAACCATTGACGCCGCGTGGATCTCATTTTTTTCTAGCTTCCAGTTATTTAGTTATAGGCCACGTATACTCTCTACCTGTTGCGCATCGATCGTTGATCGATCGCTTTAACGCCAATCATTCACACCACAACCAACACAGCAGTGGAATCAAGTATGAGCAGAGAATTCGACGTCATCATCTATGGGGCAAGTGGCTTTACCGGCCGCCTGGTGGCTGAGTACATGGGCAAAACCTATGGTGACAGTGCTAACTGGGCCATGGCAGGAAGAAATGAAGCGAAACTGGCGGAGGTTAGGGACTTGGTTGGCGCACCCAGCACGACGCCACTCGTCACGGCCGATGCCAGTGATCCTGAATCACTGCGCGCAATGGTTAAACGGGCGCAGTGCATCTGCACCACCGTTGGCCCCTACCAACTGTATGGCTCTGAACTCGTCAGGCTTTGCGCTGAAGAGGGGACACACTACGTCGACCTTTCCGGAGAACCCGGGTGGATGCACGAGATGATTGCCGCGCATAGCGACACGGCGCGAGAGTCAGGTGCGCGCATTGTTCACAGTTGTGGATTTGACTCCATTCCCTTCGACCTCGGCGTTTACTTCCTCCAAAAAGCTTCGATTGCCCAGACGGGCAAGCCTATGCCCCGTGTGCGCGGTCGGGTGCGCGCAATGAATGGTGAGTTCTCTGGTGGCACGGCGGCGTCGTTAGGCGCCACAATGGCCGCGCTTAAAACCAACCCCGGTCTCATTAAAGTTCTGGCCAATCCGTTCTCGCTAGCTAACGGGTTTCAAGGGCCTGAACAGCCCTCCGATGCAAAGCCGTACGAGGATGACGTCGTGGGTTCATGGGTGGCACCTTTTATCATGGCCCCCATCAATACCAAGAACGTTCATCGCTCTAATGCCATGCTAAATCACCTCTATGGCGAAGACTTCCAGTACGACGAAATGATGGTGACCGGACCGGGTGAGCAGGGGGCGGCAGTCGCCAAGATGGTGGCGAGTAGCAATCCTCTCGAGGGCGATGATGTCCCCAAGCCGGGCGAAGGCCCCTCAAAGGAAAGCCGTGAGGCGGGTCACTACGACGTGCTATTCGTGGGTACAAACGATGACGGGGACCGCATCGAGGCGACCGTCACCGGCGATATGGACCCGGGGTATGGGTCAACGTCCAAGATGATTGCCGAAAGCGCACTTTGTATCATTCACGACTGTGCAGACTTGCCTGGCGGCGTTTACACCCCAGCACCTGCCATGGGTGACAAACTCATTGAGCGACTAGTTGCAAAAGCCGGCCTCACATTTGATCTAGGGGCCTAACGGATCTGAGCTAGCGACTCGTCAACAAGCGGTACTGGGGTAAATCCTCGGCACCGCTCATGACCAGTAGGCCCGCAAAAATAGCCAGATTTTTTACGAAGTTCTGGGTCTCGTGAGCCTGACTCACACCCTCATAGACGTTCCAAAAGTCGTGCATTCCCATATTAATGATCAGAGTCATTCCTGCGAACATCAGGGCCACGTAGCTAACACGCATCCCAATCATCAACATCACCCCCCCGGCGATTTGAAGAACGATGGTAATCGGGAGAAGCAACTCCGGAGCCGGTATGTTGTGGAGCGACATGTAGCTTAGAGTATCAGCGTAGCCCACCACTTTCGAAAGGCCGGGAAGAAAGAAATACAGACCGAGCAAAAATCGACCGACGGTTACGGCAAAACTCATTGTTATTGTTCTCCATCAATTGTCACCTGCATTAAACACTGGATTTGCTGCTGTTGACACTGAGAGCCCTGGGAGGATCTACAAACGTCGTTCTAACACGAAAAAAAACACAGAAAAAAAGGGCGCAGAGCGCCCTTTTCGTCGATGCATCAGCATCAGATAAATGTTTCGCCTGCAGCGAGCTTTTGAGCAACGATTGCGGGCGCCTCGAACCGGTCACCATAGGCAACGGTTAACTCGCCACAGCGATCGATGAAATTCTGCAGTCCGTAGGTGTTCACAAACTGCAGGAGGCCGCCCGTCCAGACCGGCGCGCCAATACCCATGATGGAACCGATATTGCCATCCGCCACACTGCGTAACACACCGGTCTCCAGACACTTTAGTGCTTCGATAACCTGACGGAAAAGCAAACGCTCTTTGATGTCCTGATCCGACAGTTCGACATCGTCTCGACCGTAGAGATCGGACAGACCTGACCAAACTTCTTTAGAGCCATCTGCGCCATACTCGTAGAAACCACCCCCATGATAGCGACCACCTCGTCCGTGCTCACTAATCATGGTGTCTACGACGCCGGCCGTGATCGAGCGATCGTCGCCATCAATGACGAGACCCATCTCCTTCCAAGTAGCTTGAGCCTTGTGCGATAACTCCAGACTCACCTCGTCGTAAACCGTCAGTGGACCAACTGGCATACCCACGGCCTTTCCTAGATTGTCTATGCGCACAGGCTTCACACCCTCCACGAGCATTCGCACGCCTTCATCGAGGTAAGTGCCGAACGTACGCGAGGTAAAGAATCCAAGTGAATCATTAACAACGATTGGCGTTTTCTTAATCTGCTTCGTGTAATCAAAGGCTTTAGCAAGTGCGACATCACCGGTCTTGTCACCCATGATGATTTCAACCAGCGGCATCTTGTCAACGGGAGAGAAGAAGTGAATACCAATGAAGTTCTCAGCGTTCTGACTCGCCTCCGCTAACTGGGTAATGGGTAGCGTTGAGGTATTTGAGCCCCAAACACCGCCATCGGCGAGACGAGGCTCGAGATCGCGGGTCATCTGGTGCTTCAGCTTCATGTTCTCAAATACGGCCTCGATGATCAGATCGCAGCCATCGAGATCCTCATCTGATGCCGTCGGATGAATCAGCGCCAGTACGTCGGCCATTTTCGCAGGCGTCATTCTTCCCTTGTCGACACGCTTCTGCAGTAGCGTCTCAGTATAGGCCTTCCCCTTTTCCGCGGCCTCCAAGCTGAGATCTTTCAATACCACCTTGATGCCCACCATCGCCGAAGAGTAGGCAATGCCCTGCCCCATCATGCCTGCACCGAGTATGCCCACCTTCTCGGTTTTCTGTGGGGGAATATCCTTGGGTCTAGAGGCACCACCGTTGATCTTGTTCATCTGGAAAAAGAACGTATTGATCATATTTTTGGCTTGGGGCGTGAGCGCAAGTTCGGCCAAGCCACGACTCTCAATGCGCATTGCTGTCTCAAAATCCACTGTGAGAGCCTGGACTGCAACGTCAAAAATCTTCTCGGGGGCAGGCAACAAACCACGCGTGTTCTTGCGAATCATAGGCGCGCCCATGGTCACCATTTGCGCTACCTGTGGGTTGCGGATATTGCCGCCAGGGATTTTGTAGCCCTTTGTGTCCCAAGGCTGAGTTCGTGCAGCCTCGTCGTCCTTGTTATCTATCACCCACTGCTTGGCTGCAGCGACCAGCTCATCCTTGTTTTCGACAACAGCATCTATCAAACCTGAGCCCAGTGCCTTCTCTGGAGCAACTCGCTTACCCTCGACAATGTATTCATTAGCCGCCATCAGGCCCATGAGATAGACCGCCTTCACATTACCGCCGCCGCCCGGCAGCAGACCCAGTGTCACTTCGGGAAAACCCAGCTGAACACTCCTATGGTTCCAAGCGATCCTGTGATGGCATGAGAGGGCAAGCTCTAAGCCACCACCCAGCGCCGCGCCATTAATGGCGGCACAAACAGGCGCGTGGAGTTTTTCCAGCCGACGCATTGCCGCCTTGGTAGCACACATTCCATCAAAGAAATCAGCAACCGTATCCTCGGTCACTTCGCACAGCATATTGAGATCACCGCCTGCAAAAAATGTGGTCTTACCAGAGGTGAGTACGACCCCTGCTAAGTCCTGCTCAGCCTCCAGCTTCTCTAGCGTCTCCTCGAGGAGAGGCAAAAATGCCTCACTCATGGCGTTGACCGGACCGTCCATATCCATGGTCACAGTCACGATGTTGTCACTATCTTTCTCGTAATGAAAACTCATTGTTTACTGACTCCTAATACCGCTCAAACGCGCTCGATTATGGTGGATATGCCCATGCCGCCACCGACACAAAGGGACAGCATGGCGCGCTTCATATTGCGCCGCTCCAGCTCGTCAATCATGGCACTGACGAGACACCCACCTGTCGCGCCAAGGGGATGCCCCATTGCGATCGAACCACCCACAACGTTGGTTATGTCATGACTGATACCGAGGTCTTTCATGTAGCGCAGCGCCACCGATGCAAATGCCTCGTTGATCTCCCACAGATCAATATCCGCAGCGCTTAAACCAGCTTTCTGGAGGCACTTTTTTGCCGCGGGACCCGGGCCGGTAAGCATAATAATAGGATCGGTCGACAGAACAGTCGTCGCAACAACGCGAGCGCGAGGCGTCAAACCCAAGTCATTTCCCGCTTTTTCACTGCCGATAAGCACCGCGCTGGACCCGTCAACAATACCCGATGAATTACCCGGGGTATGGACATGCTCCACCTTCGTATACTCGTTGTATTTTGCCAGTATGACGTCATCGAAGCCCATTTGACCGGGGACCTCAAACGAGGGCTTGAGCCGCGCCAACCCCTCCATAGTGGTGCCGGGCTTGATGAAATCGTCTCGATCTAAGATTGTAATACCTGACGCATCCTTCACAGGCACTACCGACTGATCAAACCACCCGTTATCGCGCGCGTGGGCCGCGCGCCGTTGCGACTCGACGGCGTAGGCATCGACATCTTCGCGCGTATAGCCATCAATTGTGGCAATCATATCCGCCCCGATTCCTTGAGGGACGAAGCCGGTTTTTAATGCAAATGCCGGGTCGGACGCCATGGCGCCACCATTAGATCCCATCGGAACGCGAGACATGCACTCGATGCCCCCAGCAACAACAAGGTCGTCCCAGCCTGAGGCCACTTTCTGGGCCGCTGTATTAACGGCCTCAAGCCCTGACGCACAAAAGCGATCAAGTTGAACGCCCGGCACCGATTCGTCCCAGTCAGCGTTCTGAACAATCATCTTGGTGATGTCTGAGCCCTGCTCACCAATGGGGGTGACACAGCCCATGACAACGTCATCAACGTAGCTGGTGTCGAGGTCGTGCCGAGACTGAAGCGCTCTGAGCAGACCAGCGCCAAGATCAACGGGCTTGACTTCGTACAGTGTGCCGTCCTTTTTCCCCTTACTTCTGGGAGTACGAATCGCGTCAAAGATATAAGCTGCGTGAGGCATAAAGCATCTCCATTTGCCGACATTAGCGGCTTTGCTGAATTGAACGGCCGCTACAGTGCCAAAGAAGATCGCAAAAATCGATTGTTTATCGCGAATAGTTGAACTCAGAGTATGTTTTTTTAACGCCGAGGATGTCGCGTTGCATGCCCAAGCGCATCGAGGCTCTTTGGCGCGACCGCGTCGTGCAGCAAAAAGACTGGCTATAAAATACGAAAGTGCTTGTGCCTCACACCGACATGCGTGCTAATGACTGGCTATGGACCAACGCACCGAACACTTACTCACCGCGCCTGCGCTACCTTTGCTCGTATCGCTATCTATACCGAGCAGCATTGCATTTATTGTTCAGTCGACAGTCAGCCTCACCGAGGTCTGGTACGTGGGACAGCTGGGTAGCACGCCGCTCGCGGCCATGGCATTGGTGTTTCCTATGCTCATGCTCATGCAGATGCTATCCGTCGGCGCGCTGGGTAACGCCGTATCGTCAGCGATAGCGAGAGCACTTGGGGCTGGGGACAGAGACAGAGCTGAGCAATTGATGTGGCATGGCCTTGCACTTGCCATTGCCGGCCCCATCACGTTGCTGATCGCGTTTCTTATCTCTGGCAAATTTTTCCTCTCTCTACTCGGCGGCAGCGGAGCCATTCTCGAGCTTGCCTTCGCTTACAGTGCCGTGCTGTTCGGTGGCAGCGTCACCATCTGGATAATGGGTGTTGGCAGCTCAATATTTCGGGGGCTTGGCGACATGCGATACCCCGCTCGTATGATGATCATTGGCTCTCTGATACAGGTCCCTTTATCAGGTGCATTAGTGCTGGGCTATTTCGGTTCTCCAAAGCTCGGACTGCTCGGCGCAGCGATCTCTGTCATTGCTACTAGCGCCTTGATGAGTGTGGTGATTGTGCTGCGTCTCGTCCGAGCGGAGCTACCGGCAAATCTGAGACTCAGTAAAGCAGTGTTTCGACTGCGACATTTTAACGATATTGGTCGCGTCGCTCTGCCCGCCTCGCTGTCACCTATTTCAACGGTGGCGACCATTTTGATACTGACAGGGCTGGTGGGGCAGTTTGGCGAGCAGGCCCTCGCAGGCTACGGCATTGGATCCAGAATCGAGTTCTTAATGTCGTCTCTCATCTTTGGTATTGGTGCCGCCATGACCTCAGTTGTCGGCACGAGTATTGGCGCTCAAAATGCGGATCGTGCTGAAGAAGTTGGGTGGGTCGGGGCTGGTATGTCCTTTGTCCTTGGCGGGGTCATTGGGACCTTACTCGCCGTCTTTCCACACATTTGGATCCCTATCTTTACGGATGATCCCGTGGTTTACGATACAGCCAAGCGCTTTATTCAAATTGTCGGGCCCTGTCTGGCGATACACGGCGTTGGCTGGGCGCTCTATTTTGCCTCTCAGGGTGCTGGCGCAATGCGCGGGCCCGTAACCGCGCTCATAGCACGTCCCCTCATTGCCGTCGGCGCCGCAACACTTTTACTCGGCCCTTTTGATCTGGGACTGACAGGCATCTTCCTCGGTGCTGTTGGCGGCATGCTGGCTTATACAGTCATTATCACCGCATCGGTGCGGGGCGGCGCGTGGCGACGGCAAGTGCCGGTCTCACCCTGACACCCATTAATCGCCTTCGGTTTGTTTTTTAGATTGATTCGCGGCATAGCCAAAGATTCCCTTGGCCATGAGCGAGGTTTCTCCTTCTCGTCGGCGCTGGTAAACCTCAGCCCGCAAAGCGTGGATCGCCTTATTATCTGGCTCGGCTTGAACCGCGAACTCAGCGAGGTGACAGGCTAAACGCGTATCGCTTTCCGCCAGTGCTTCCGCTCGTTTAGCCAGCTTAACCGCGCCTCCCGCAAGATGGGCAAGTTCCTCCGCAACCGCTCTGTCCCGAGCGGGCTTCAACTGCGCGGGATTGCCCTCATACCAACCACCGTATAGGCGCCAGATATTTCGGACCACAAACTCAGGCTCATCATAAGTCGGCGCTAGATAGGGCTTTGCAAGCAGCTCTGCCCGCACCTTAACGCTATGAATGATGTCATTGAGGGAGGCCCCCTGGTTCATCAAATTGATCGTTTGCTCGACCAGGGTTTCCAGCACCTCAGCGGCCTCGTTGAGTACGCTCTGAATACGGTTTCGGCCGCTAATCGGCAAGCCATGTGCAGGTAGAAACAGCTCTGCGTCGCGCGACGCCATATCACGCAACGCCGCCGCCCACTCTTTCGGATACCGCTGTGCCTTCTGTGGATTGCCAGCATTAGGAAATGCCCAGATAAAGAAATCACCGGCACAAATCGCCTTATGCTTTGGAATCCATGCCCATGTATGGTCATCGGTTTCGCCCTTTGCATGATTGAGCTCGATATCGAGACCACCGACAGACATCGTCATGCCTGCGCTATAGGTCACATCGGGCTTCGGTGTTGCAATAGGAAGAAATTGTGACGCCCCTGCCAAGTCGTAACCCCGACGCTTAAATTGCCCAAACTGGCGCTCATTGATAACGTGGTTATAGCCGTTGGTCATTCGGTACCGGTCAAAACGGGCTGCGACATTCTCGTGACCAACGATGATCGGCTTTCGACCCTCGTAAGCGTCGCAAAAGGCCCCACAACCGCCTACATGATCAATATGCCCATGCGTGAAGACCACAGTATGAAAGGGATCATGCGTCCAAGACTGGATGGCGCTGACGCACTTTTTCCCCCCGTGCTCATTGGAGGTATCAAAAGTGACCAGCCCCTCATCAGTCTTGAAGACAATGCAGTGAGAGAAGGCTTCAACAACGGCGAGGTCCGTCGCCAGCTCAGATAGCTGGTGATTGATTCGATTCAGGGGCCCTAGTGCCTCCGGTGTAACACGCCCATCGATGATGTCCGCTGACATTGAGAGTAAATCCGCCACACACGTCTCCTTTTATGTTGTGAGTATCGGCCACATGTTGTGAGCGTCCGGCACCGAGTGCGCTCAGTAGGCAGCTACCCGTGAGCGCCACCATTGATCGCCACGCACTCCTAAAAAATCCCAAGAACTGTAACGCTACGCCAACTCGCCTAATAGCGCTTCACCTGATGTTCTCACATTTGCAATCGACACTCACAGCACCCCTCTCTCTGATCACTGTTCTCTGTTCTCTGATCTCTGCTACCTACTACCTACTAACTGTTGCTTACTGTCGGCCGATCATTAAGCGTGATCGTCAGTCCACGCGAGATGTAAGACCACCACCTTCCTCTGCTGAGTATTTCCGCTACACTACGCCACTGAGGTAAGCCACAAACCACCCGATAGCTGCAAAACGGTTGCCGTCACGAGACAGCGCAGAAACCATCGAGGAACGTGAGACATGAACGACGTGTTAACGGTGATGCAAGATGACTGGGTCATGATGGCTCTGCCCTTCTTTTTTGGCGCGTTATTTATTGAGGTGTTGTGGGCTTACCGAAGTAGCACCAAGCATTACGAGATCGTTGATTTCTGGACCAGTATGCGGGTGATGATTCTCACGGTGGTCGTCGATCTAGCCCCTAAATTTGTGGGCATTGCCCTCATGTTCGGCGCCTACGCCCTATCACCGCTCAAAGGTATGATCGATACCAGCTGGTATTGGTGGGTCTTACTCTTCTTCTTGGATGATCTCACCTACTACACCTTCCACCGCGGTAATCATGAGGTGCGTTTACTGTGGGCAGGTCATGTGTCGCACCATAGTTCGCAGTATTACAATTTGGGAACTGCGCTGCGGCAAGGTGTAGGCGAACGCGTGCTGAAATACCCTTTCTGGGTGCCGTTAGCACTCATCGGTTTCCACCCTGGAATGATTGTCACCATGCTCAGTATTAGTCTTATTTATCAATACTGGCTGCACACAGAAGCCTTTTACAAATTCCCAAAACCGATCGAGTTTATTTTCAATACACCCTCACACCACCGCGTCCACCACGGATCGAATGTGCGCTATCTCGACCGGAATCATGGTGCGACGCTCATTATTTGGGATCGTCTCTTCGGCACGTTCTCCGAGGAAATTGCTGAGGAGCCCGTGACCTACGGACTGACCAAAAATATCCAAACCAATAAGGTGCTCAAGGTCGCCTTCGGGGAATACGCAGCCATGTGGCGGGACGTCAAGCGCGCCGAGCGCTGGACCGATAAGCTGCGGTACATTGTTAAGGCGCCTGGATGGAGTCATGATGGTCCGGACCTTAGGTCTGATACCTTACGGCAGGCGTGAAAGGTGCTATGCCCGATAAAATTATCGCCATTTATGACGCCGATCTCACGATCGCAGGAGAGCTGTCCTACGCCATAGGCAAACTGACTGGGACGAGAAACTGTGCGCTCTGCGATATATCGCACGGCTTAAATCCTATCGGAAAGGGCAGATGGCGCAGCTACAGAAAATTGCATCCGGCCATCAACTGGCTACACCGAAATGATATCTCCGACCAAATGCGCGATGCGCTGCCGTGCTCGCTCCCGTGTGTCGTACTGCAATGCGACAGTGGAACACTTATCGAGCTCATGAACAGCGCAGACTTGGCGTCCTGCGACGGCGATTTGACGACATTTGATCAGCGCCTTAAAGCGGTGCTGTCAGAGCACCAAATCAGCATCGATGGCGCACTCGCATCATAACTTGCTCAGCCGGTCGGGTTGTCAACCGAGCAGCAGGCACGACCTGCTGGCCTGGTACTAGCTCAACATCAAAGCGGCTTATCAGCTGCGCCATAATGAGCAAGCTCTCTACTTGGGCAAAGCCCGCTCCCACACAAATATGGGGGCCTTGGCCAAACGGAATATAAGCCCCGCTGTTGAGCGTTTTTTCATTCTCCGGCAAAAAGCGCTCGGGAATAAAGGCGTGCGGTTCCGTCCAATACTTACTGTGTCGCTGAAGTGTCCAGGGGGCGATCATGACGAGGGCGCCTTTCGGTAAGCGCTTCCCCTCGATCTCAACTCTCTCCAGCGCTACACGGGGCACAAACGTAATCGGCGGATAGAGTCGCAAGACCTCTTTGAAAAAGGCACGTGTCAGCGGTAACTTTTTAGTCTCTTCAAATGACAACTGCCCAGTCGCCATGAAGGGATCTATTTCGGCTCGCAGCCTCGCCATCCACTCTGGTCGTTCGGCCAAAATATAGAAAACCCAGGTGAGAGCGCTCGCAGTGGTCTCGTGACCGGCGAGAAAAAAGACACCTAACTGGTCTATTAATTCATCTCGCGTAAAGGGCAAACCGGTGTCTTTATCCTTCGCTTCAATGACCGCTGACGCAATGTCATTGAATTGATTGGCATCCCCATCTAAATGGGTATCAATCAGTGTGCCTATGTGACGCCGGATACGCTCGCACGCAGCCAGCACCTCGGGCGACTGCCTCGTTTCCGACCACGCTGGTTTTAAAATCATGCCCAGAATGTCGACTTGCGCCACGGATTTTTCAAACAATGTAAAGTCATCGAACACCTCTTTCGCGACATCCGACGCAAGCGGCGTAGAGAAGACGGTCCGACAAATGACATCGGCGGTCAGGTGACTCATCGCCAAATCAAGTGAAAATGCCGTGCCCTGGGTTGCCACTGCACCAATCGCAGCCACGTGATCATCAGTGGCGGCGCACATCGCGCTGTAGGCGATATTAAGTCGCATCAGGCTAAACGCTGGGTCGATCATGGCACGCTGACGGCGCCACTTAGGTCCATCCGTGACAAACATGCTTTCACCAATGAGTGGATCGAGTGCGCCTACCATCAGATCACTTTTGGGGAATACGCCGTGCTCGTCACGCATTATTTCTTTAACAGCCGAGGGCCTATTAAACAGCACAGTTCCGCGGCGTGAGCGCCCCAAATGTCCTACCTCAAAGTGATAGGCCTCAGCGGGTAACAGCTCTAGAAGGTTCCCGTCACCTTTCCAGAGCGAGCGAATTAAAGCAATTACCGCTGGAAGCGAGTTTGGCTTTGGTGGTATGTAAAGTGTTTCATCCACGAAAACTATCCAATAGTATTGACATCACTGACAGTATGGAGACCGGATATGACCCTGTCGACCCATGGTATCTTCGAATCACTGGTGATCATGCATATCATCACTGGCACTGTGGGGCTTGTCTCTGTCTGGATCCCCATAGGCGGAAAGAAAGGCGGCCTGCTCCACCGACAGGCGGGTAATATTTTTATTACCAGCATGCTGACGACCGGATTGATAGCAACCGGCATCTCGATCACCACCCTGATAAATCCAACCGGCACACACCCCCATCTCTCGAGCCATGAGCTTTTTCAAAATCCTGACATGATCGCGGGAATTTTTGGCTGGATGATGCTTTACCTCGCCACACTGACCATAAACCTCGCATGGCATGGCTGGCTGTGTATGCGCAACAAGCGCGATCATCAGAAGAATGGTGCTTGGCACAATCTACTGCTACAGGCCATCTTGACGGCGACATCGGCCAATTGTTTCGCGCGCGGCGTTGCACTCGAGCAGCCCATGATGATGGGCATCGCATTCGTTGGTTTTGCCACAGTCGCGACCAATCTTTGGTTTATTTACCGACAGCCATCATCACCTAAAACCCGCATCAAAGAACACATCAAGTCGCTAGTAGGTGCCGGGATTTCCGTTTACACAGCGTTCTTTGCCTTCGGTGCGGTTCGACTGCTGCCCGAGTTGGCCTTAACACCCGGCCTCTGGGCTGTACCACTTGTCACGGGGCTCGCATTGATCATTTACCATCAGCGAGCGGTTATGACGCCATCTCGTCAAACCCAGCTCACATAGTGTCAAAGACGGCGGTCATTATTGGCGCTGGCGCCGGCGGACTGTCTGCCGCGGTCGATCTCGCAGTCGCCGGCTGGCAAGTTGACGTCTTCGATAGCAACTCCGAGCCCGGTGGTAAAATGCACCAGAGGCAAGTCGGCGACGTCAGCATTAACGGTGGTCCGACTGTCTTTACCATGCACTGGGTCTTCGACGAATTATTTAAGCGCGCCGGCGCCAAGCTGGACTCGCGCGTAAGACTGACCGAAAGTAAACGGTTGGCGCGCCACGCTTGGGCAGATGGCAGCCATTTGGACTTATTCCACGACATGGACCAATCAGCCGCCGCAATAGCGCATTTTTCCGACGATCAAAATGCCGAGGGCTATCGCCGCTTTTGCGCACATGGAGAACTCGTCCACGACCTATTGCGCGATAATTTCATGGCCACAGCACAGCCCTCACCTATACGACTTGGATATCGTCTGCTCCGCGACGGTGGCCTCAACGCCTTGGCTGTCGCGCCCCATAAGACACTTTGGCAGGCACTTGGCCATTACTTTACTGACCCGCGTCTGCGACAACTCTACGGACGCTACGCGACCTACGTAGGTTCTTCCCCTCTGTCCACACCGTCCACCTTGATGCTAGTTGCACACGTTGAGCGGCAAGGCGTGTGGTGTGTCGATGGTGGTATGCGGGCGCTGGCGCAGTCAATCGCGGAACTGGGTGAAGAGCATGGTGCTAAATTTCACTTCAACAGTCACGTGGCAACAGTCGACTGCACCAATGGTCACGCCACTGGCGTCACATTGACGTCAGGAGAGTCGGTTTCAGCCGATGTCGTTATTTTTAACGGTGACGCGGCGGCACTTAGCGATGGCTTACTGGGCACTGCGGTCTCTAGATCAGTTCCGACGCGTGCACCAAGTGCACGAGGCCTATCGGCGATAACATGGTGCATTAATGGGTCAACCTCGGGCTTTGACCTCGACTACCACAATGTCTTCTTTGCAGACGACTACCAGAAGGAATTTACCAGCATCTTTGAGGAGGGACGCATCTGCGCTGAACCGACTGTATATGTCTGTGCTCAGGACCGCGTCAACGGCGGGATGACTCGAGCGGGCGACGAGCGCTTATTGCTACTCATTAATGCACCGGCCCATGGCGATCGAACGACGTGGACGTCTGACGACCTTCGGCAGCAACGTGAAAAAGCGTTCCGAGTGCTGGCCAGAGGTGGCTTGTCTATCGATTTCCAAGAGGAGGCTTGCCTCGCTACGGCCCCCTATGACTGGAACGAGAGATTCCCGGCCAGCGGTGGATCTCTGTATGGCGCCGCATCCCACGGTATGTTCTCGAGCTTCTCAAGACCCTCAGCCAAGACCCAGATACAGGGCCTTTACTTGGCAGGCGGCAGCGCACACCCGGGACCCGGTGTACCCATGGCTACGCTATCTGGCTCCTTAGCTGCCCGTCAAATTTTGGGCGACGCCGCTTGAAGACCGGCAAAGAAGGTCTCCATCGCCGCAATCGTCTCCCGCGGCTGCTCCCATTGGGGCATGCCTAAGCTTGGTGCTATGCGCTGAAAATGCCACTGCGGTTGATCCTCAAATTCTGCGAACCGCTCGAATGACACGTTGGGGTCCTGATCGAATAAAACTAGCACCGGCAAGTCAAGCCGTCGGTAGAGAGTCGTAACAGCATCTGGGGTAAATAGACCCATTGCTAAAAACTGAAGTGGCATCTCATGCGCATCGGGCGCTCGTGTGGTCTTTAGCGCATAGCTGATCAGTTCATTGGGGACGAACCCCGAGAAATTCATGCCGTAAAAATAGCGAATACTGCGCTCTAGCCTCAGCAACTTAAAGGCGTTGCGTCCAAGGCCCGCGAAATCAAATACCCTTTTCAGCCGCTTCTGTGTCGCAGGTGCTGGTACCGGACGCGCGGAAAAGCCGCTCGGCGAAATGAGCGTCAGACTTCGCACTCGCGCACCCGCCTCAACGATGGCCCTAGCCACAAACTCGCAGCCCAGAGAGAGAGCAACCACATCAGGTGCTTCATCACTGTTCATTTGCTCCAGTAATATGGATATCTCTCGAGCGAAGTCGCTGGGGGTAAATTGACCGACCGATCGAGTCGAACGTCCAAAACCTGGAAGATCGGGTGCAACCACAGGTCGAGATAATCGAAAGTGTTGAAATAGCGGCTTTAACTCAATCGCGCTGGGCGCCGCGTTGATACTGTGAATCAAAACGAGCGGACGGCCCTGCGACTCCCGATCAAAATAGCAATAGATCTGATAGTTACCGGTGCCGTCAACGAACTCTCCATCACTATCAATCGCCTGATCTAACTGATGCATAACGCTTATCCCTGAACTGTCGGTGTCTATACGCAAGCCACCCAGCGCAGACCTTTACAAACAAAAAATACACAAAATTTGACAATTTATATGTTTAAATAAAGTGACATTAATCCTATGCAGACAATCTGTATGGGCGAGCTCAAGTCAATTGAGCCATACATGGGGGGAATCATGACTGTAGCGTATCCCTTTACGGCGATCGTCGGGCAAGATGATATGAAGCTGGCGCTATCGATAGCGGCAGTAGATCAAAGTATAGGTGGCGTACTTGTCTTTGGTGAACGCGGAACGGGCAAGTCGACAACGATTCGTGCGCTGGCGCAGCTACTACCCAAGATCAGTGCCGTAAAGCACTGTGTTTACAATTGCGATCCAAATGCCCCCATTAAAAACTTGTGCGCATCGTGTCAGTCAACCGATTCTCGGCAAGCCCACAAGCTACCAATCCCGGTAGTCGATCTACCTCTTGGCGCCACAGAGGACCGTGTTTTGGGCGCACTGGACATCGAAAAAGCCATTCATAGTGGTGAGAAAGCATTTCAACCGGGGTTATTAGCGGCCGCTAACCGGGGGTTTCTGTACATTGATGAGGTCAATCTGCTTGAGGATCACATCGTTGACGCGCTGCTTGATGTAGCCGCGAGTGGTATCAATGTAGTTGAGCGCGAGGGACTCAGTATTCGACACCCCGCTAAATTTGTTCTGGTGGGTAGCGGCAATCCAGAGGAAGGCGAGCTTCGCCCTCAGTTACTCGATCGTTTCGGTTTGTCACTCGATGTAAGAACGCCTCGAGATATCCCCACCCGTGTGGAAATCATCCAGCTGAGAGATGCCTTCGATCATGATCCCGAGGGGTTTAATAAACGCTTTGCGCGCAAAGAGGGTGCTTTACGCCGAAAGATCAACGCTGCCCGAAATATCGTTGAGTCTGTCGATGTTCCACTCGAAGTGCTCGAGCAGGCGGCTTCACTTTGCCTGCAATTGGGCACCGACGGGCTACGGGGTGAACTCACACTCATTCGCAGCGCCCGGGCACTCGCCGCCCTTCAAGGCAAAAATGCTGTCACCCTACAACACCTAAAACACGTCGCCTTGTTCGTTCTGAGACATCGGCTTCGGCGTGATCCAATGGACGAGTCAAGTGCCGATGCCCGCGTCGAACGCGCAATCGAAGCCACCCTCGCCTGACACCGGCGCCGCCACTCAGTGGCGCGACGCTCAGCTGGCTGCAGCGCTGATTGCGGTGTTAGGGCATAGAGGTGGCGGTATTCGGGTCTGTGCTCAACCGGGCCCGGTCCGCGATTATTGGCTTTCGAACCTTGATGGACTTTTGACGCAACCGGCCAGACGCGTGCCCGGAACAACGCCTACCGAACGCCTTCTGGGTGGCATGGACGTCACCGAAAGTATGAAGCATGGAAAGCCCGTCCTCGCTATGGGCGTGCTTGCTGAGTGCCACAATCGCTTTGTCATTCTTCCGATGGCGGAGCGACTCCCAAAAGAATTCAGCGGCCATTGGTGTGGTGCGTTGGATAGAGGGCAAGTGATTATTGCGCGCGATGGCATTGATCAAATCAGTGACGCGGCCATTACTGTTGTTGCGCTGGATGAAGGCATTGATGAGGAAAGACCACCCTCAGCCCTTCTGGAGCGCCTGAGCCTAAGTATTAACTTGGATGAGATTAGCATTCGGAGCATCGAAGAACCGATCTTCTCTGCAGGAGAGATTGAAACGGCACGCGCTGCCTTGCACACCGTCGCCCTTGATGAGGCCGAAATAACCTTGCTTGCCGAGTTGTCCGCCTCGATGGGAATTCATTCTTCACGGGCACTAAAATTTGCCACTGATGTATGCAAAGCATTGTCGTTACTGACCGGTGAGCCCGCAACAGACGATGCTGTCATTCTCCCGCTCATCAGGCTCGTATTTATTCCCAAAGCGACACACATACCCGCGCCGCAAGTAGAGCCCGATGAACCCGAGCAAATGGCCGAGAAGGAAGAGCAGCCAGAGTCTGAAGACAGTAGCGCGCAGGGCCCGGATCCTGACGCGGAAAATCTGGTGCAATCGGCCGTCGCCACCCTGCCCGCCGAGTTGCTCACTTTAATGCTCAGAGGAGCTGAAAAAACGAGGCAACGCCAAACTAAAAGCGGTACATCGGGCGGGCTGACCCAAGACAAGCATCGTGGCCGTCCGATTGGTACAAGACCGGGCGATATTAAACGCGGTCACAGAATCGATATACCGGCCACGCTGCGATCTGCCGCGCCTTTTCAGCGGGCGAGGGCTCAGTGGAGTACCGCAGGTATTGCGAAGACCAGTCTTTACATCGAGCAACAGGATGTGCGCGTTAAACGCTTTGAACAGCGAAGATCGAGCGTCATGATCTTTGCCGTAGACGCCTCGGGCAGCAGTGCCTATCAGCGCATGGCTGAAGCAAAGGGCGCCATCGAACTCTTGCTTGCGGACTGCTACTCGCACCGAACTCAAGTCGCGCTAATCGCGTTTAAGGGAGACGCGGCTGAGATTCTGCTACCGCCGACTCGCTCACTTGTCAGAGCCAAACGTACACTGGCTCAGTTACCCGGTGGTGGTGGCACGCCCATGGCCTCGGCACTTCAACTCCTACATCAAATGGCGCTTACCGTCGCCGCGTCGGGCGCCACACCGAGTTATGTGCTGCTTACCGACGGCGCCGCGAATGTGGCTCGCGATGGCACAAAAAGCCGCAGTGCCGGTACTGAAGATGCACTGGTCATCGCCAAACGAGTTGCGCAGACCGGCTTCAAAGGCGTATTAGTTGACACTGCAGTCAGGCCCAGTGCTCGCGCTCGCGAACTCTCAGCAGCACTTATGGCCACCTACTTACCCTTGCCCAATGCGTCAGCGCAGTCGATTAACAACTCCATCCGCGCCCTGCGCCAGGATTGATTGCAGCATGGGTCCTGAGCGTCTACCCAACGACTGGCCACTTCGAGCCCATAGTCGATTTATCGAATGCTCCGGGATCGTGTGGCATACGCAATGCGTCGGCAACGGCCCTGTCGTGCTCCTACTGCACGGTACTGGCTCCTCCACACACTCAATGGCGGGACTTGCAGAGCAGTTGAAGTCCGATTTCACCTGCCTGTTAATCGATTTGCCCGGGCAGGGCTTTACCTACCCACTCAGCGAGCATAAACACCTGCTTTCTGCGATGGCTCAGGCTGTCTACGAGTTATGCATGACGCTCGATTTACCCCCCGAGTATATTATTGGACACTCAGCAGGCGCCGCAGTCGGCATTCGAATGTGCCTCGATACTGCAACCAATCCAAAAGGTCTCATGTCTATTAATGGTGCGCTGCTACCATTTGGTGCCTTTATCGAACCTATTATGCTCAAAGCAGCAAGGGCTCTGAGTCGCTCGTCGCGTATCACGCAATTCTTAGCACAACGAGGTACAGGACAATCGGATGTAAGAAGAGCGCTACGCGATACAGGCGCCACCATTTCCGAGCCTATGATCGAGCGCTATAAAACCCTGATTTCTCAGCCAGAACACATCGAGGGTACACTCAGAATGATGGGCGGCTGGGAGCTCGGACAACTTGCCAAGGATCTCCCCAAAGTGGGCGTCAGAGTGCACCTCATTGGCTGCGCGCAAGACCATATTGTCCCCGCGGTGCGAGCACACCGAGCGACAAAAGACATACCCAACGCAACAGCCACCACGCTCCATCAAGCCGGACATTTGATCCACGAGGCCGAACCCGAGCGAATATCGAACGAATTCACGCGCTTTGTAGAATCAATGAATTAACGGGTGTGCAATAGCAAAACCAGTGCTAGACTGTCTAATAATAGTGACATTCTAGAGCGTCAATAAAAATGAACACTGCGCATCCCGACTTCGACAGAATCAAACAAGCAGAGGCGCACGAAAAGGCCATTGTGATTGGCAGCGGCTTTGGCGGTCTGGCATCAGCTATCCGGCTCGCGGCGAAAGGCTACCACGTCACACTTCTCGAAAAACTCGACGCCTTAGGCGGTCGCGGATACACCTACAAGCAGGACGGCTTTACATTCGACGGTGGCCCCACCATCGTAACCGTGCCCGAACTCTTCGAGGAACTCTGGGAGCTCTGTGGCAAGACCATGAGTGATGACGTTGATTTGCGTCTTATGGATCCCTTTTATCGTATCCGCTTCGACGACGGACGCATCTTCGACTACTCCAATGAAAAATCAGAAAACTTACGCCAGATCCTAGAATTTAATCCGGCTGACGCCGAGGGATACGAGCGATATCTCAAGGCCAGTGAGGCGCGCCACAAAGTCGGCTTCGCGCTACTCGACAAACCCTTTAGCACCTTGAGTCAGCTACTTCGTTTCGCACCGGACCTCGTCCGCTTGCGAGGCGATCAAAGCGTGTATCAGCTGGTATCCAAATACATCAAAAACGAGCAGTTGCGGCAGGCCGTCAGTTTTCATCCGCTGCTGATCGGCGGAAACCCGTACACGGCCAGTAGCCTGTATTCGTTGATATCGCACTTAGAGGTCACTGGTGGTGTGTGGTCAGCGATGGGGGGCACTGGACGTATTATCGAGTCGCTCGGCCATCTGATCCGCGGTCAGGGCAGTGACATCCGTCTCAATGCGGAAGTCGATCAGATAACAACTGAAAATCGCAAAGTCACCGGCGTACGCATGAAGTCCGGCGAGCACATTGCAGCCAACCTTGTTATTTCCAATGCGGATTCGGCTTGGACGTATAAATATCTCCTTTCCGAGACAACTAAGCGTAAGTGGACCGAGCGTAAAATCGACAAAGCACACTACTCAAACGGCTTATTCGTCTGGTATTTCGGCACCAAAAAAACATACCCCGACATTCCGCATCATTCGATCATTTTGGGCCCACGCTACAAAGGCTTACTGACGGATATTTTTAAGCACAAAAAACCGACTAAAGATTTTAGCCTTTATTTGCACAGACCAACCGCCACCGACCCATCCATGGCACCGGAGGGCTGCGATGCCTTTTATGCTCTTGTTCCAGTACCCCATCTAGACTCGGGTACCGACTGGACAACGCATGCCGAAGTCTTCAGACGCGCCGTGGAGAAGCGGCTTGAGGAGACAGGCCTTCCCGGTCTTGGCGACAATCTGGCAACATCTCTCATGCTAACTCCACTGGATTTCCAGAACAGGTTGAACTCCGTGAAAGGCGCCGGCTTCTCGTTAGAGCCTCGTATCACGCAGAGCGCCTACTTTCGACCACACAACAAAAGTGAAGAGGTCGATGGCTTGTATCTGGTCGGAGCAGGCACACATCCGGGAGCCGGCATGCCCGCCGTACTCTCATCAGCCAAGGTTGTTGACAACCTCATAGAAGCACCCGCCTATGCAAGCCATTAAGTTTTTGCCGACCCCAAGTACGGATATGGGGCTGTGTAAACAGCAGCTATCCCATGGATCACGCTCGTTTTACTTTGCCTCACACTTACTACCCAAGGTCATGCAACATGCGGCTTGCGGGCTCTATGCCTTTTGTAGAGAAGCTGACGACATGGTTGACGAGGGAGAGAATCCCCAAAACGCGCTGGATATTCTTCATCACAGACTCGATCGCATCTACGAGGGAAAGCCCTTGTATAAGGCAACTGATCGAGTGCTGACGCAAATTGTGCAGACGTACAACATGCCGAGGGAGTTGCTTAACGCGCTGCTAGAGGGCTTTGCCTGGGACGCAGAAGGCAAGATTTATCACTCTATTGATGATGTCTACGACTACAGCGCCCGAGTTGCAGGTACTGTTGGCGTCATGATGTCGGTGCTCATGGGGGTTCGCGACCCGAAAATACTCGCGAGAGCCGCCGATCTTGGAACTGCCATGCAGTTGACCAACATCGCAAGAGATGTTGGCGAGGATGCGCGTCTTGGACGAATTTACCTGCCATTAGACGAACTGCGAGCCGAGGGAGTCGATCCGGCTCAGATGCTTGCCGATCCAACCTTTAATAGCGGTATCGGCAGGGTAGTCAGACGACTCCTTGAGCGCGCGGATTGGTTATATCAACGCTCGGATCATGGTATTGCACAGCTTCCTCGCAAATATCAACCCGGCATCAGAGCTGCGAGGAAACTTTACGCTGCCATAGGTGAAAAAGTGAACGCGCTCGACTGCAATTCGGTTGATCAACGCGCAATCGTTGGAACCAGCAGGAAGTTTGCTCTATTGACCTCGGCAGTTGCACTTGCTCAGCCGCGCAGTCACGCTCTGGATGCACCTGCCCTACCCCAGAATCAGTTCCTTATTGATGCGGTTGTAACCTCAGGAGCTACCGCCTCTGCGATTAAGACCGATCCGTTTCGTGTCAGGACACTGTGGATACTCGACTTATTTGAGACTCTTCGAGAACGGGACCGAAACGCGCACCTCGCTCGAACTCGCTAGACCGTAAAATATCTTCCTTATCCTGAACGGCAGCAAACGCTGCACCCAGGGCGAGGAGAATCGGTCAAGATCGAGACTCTCATGCATCACACTATTGCCCGAGGCGTCGTGCAAGTGACTTCGCGTATAGAAGGGAGTGTCTTCCAAGGTTTTATTAACTGTAAACCCCTGGTAGCTCCGGACAGGCCGCGAGACCCGCCAAATGGGACCCATCTGAAGATCGCGGCGAGGCGGGGAATGCTCCGACGCCATACCGTTCTTTACGCCTCCAAATAATGTCATCAAGCACGTCTCACCGTCTCGACCATGAGCCTCGTAAACGATTCGGCAATTGTCAGCGCCCATGTCAGCTCTCGACCAATGCCAGTTAACAAATGTTTTTTCCAGCGGAACCGTACCGCCGTTACTGTCGACATAACCGTTTCCGCTCCAATTCACATTCGGCGCAGTGAGGTCCACATGAATTTTGGCAGCCGGAGCGATGGGCCACCAACGATGCTCCCCTGCGGAGTGCAGCGAGTAACACTCATCGGTTCGAGCAGGCATCTCAACCACAACCTTCCCTTTAATTGATCGCCTGAACGGCGCTGATCGCTCATCTAAGTCAATGGTCAGAGCACTGCCGTCAAAGGACATCGAAGACGGGCCGATGACCAAACTACTGGATGTCGTTTGAAGATCGCGGGACTGACGCTCAGTCATAGCCCAATATTTTCGACCGCGCTCATAAAACACCGCATTAACGCAAACAAAATCACGCGGATCGGCCTCACCTTTGCGCCTAGCACTCGCATAAAACGGTGAAAATACTGAGCCTATAAAGAAGATCAGCGTAACGCCATGTGAGCCACAATCGCTAAACCCATCGACATACCACCACCGGTAACCATTTTTGGCGACCGGCAGATCAAAGCCCAAACCATCCGACTTTGATAACAGCGTTTGTTCCATAGCAATTCTCCCGCTCTCTGCTTGCAGGGGTTGCAAGATCGGCGTAGTGTGTCAACTAATATAGACAAAAATAATGTATAAATAAAACAACACTTATCAAAATGGTGATCTGCATGGAAAAAACGCTACTGGATTGCGAGCAATTTATTGAAGAAGCGATGGCAGAACACGCCACGGCGCAGTGCCCACCATTGCTTGCACAGGCCCTTAATTATGCGGTCTTTCCGGGGGGCGCTCGAGTCAGGCCGCAACTTTGCAAAGCGGTGGCACTGGCCAACAACTCCAGCGACACAGGACTGGCTAACGCTGCAGCCACCGCGGTTGAGTTGCTGCACTGCGCATCTTTGGTCCATGACGACCTACCCTGCTTTGACGACGCCACCCAAAGACGTGGTAAGCCGTCGGTCCACGCTAAGTTTGGAGAGCGCATCGCTGTACTGACGGGCGATGCATTAATCGTCGCTGCTTTTCAAACACTGTCCGATCACGCTGTTCAAGCCATTCGCACTGAACGAGTACCTCTCGTCACCACAATTATCGCCAGGGGAGTGGGCGCGCCACACGGCATTTGCGCTGGTCAGGCCTGGGAGTGCGAACGCAGCATCGACTTGTCGCGCTATCACCGCGCTAAAACCGGGGCTCTGTTCGTCGCGGCAACCTGCGCGGGCGCCGCCTCTGCGGGTGTTGATCCCGGCCCATGGGTGAATCTTGGCGCTAGTATTGGCGAGGCTTACCAGGTCGCTGATGACATCAAAGATGCGATTTCCGACGCAGAGACACTCGGCAAACCAACGGGTATTGACGTCAAACTTGACCGCCCTAGCGCTGTGCGAGAGTTGGGACTCGATGGGGCTGTGTCAAGACTCAAAGAATGCCTTGAAGCCGGTCTTGATAGTATGCCCGCGTGTGCAGGGCATGACCTATTGCAAAAAATTGTCCGAGCTCAGGCCAAGCGATTCCTCCCCGAGAAAATGGCGCAAGTTGCCGCCTAATGGCCACTAGATCGGCCGCTGATCCGCGCTACGCCGAGCAAAAAGACAGGCCATCTAGCTGGTTTGGACGCTTTCTATTGTGGCGTAACAGGCTACTTAGAAGTGGCTCCTTCCAAAAGTGGGCGGCACGACTACCGATCAGTCAATCTATCGCTCGTACACGCGCGACCGATCTACATCATATCTTGGCTGGTTTTGTTTACTCCCAAACGCTCAGCGCTGCATACAAACTTGGCTTACTTGAGTGCCTGAAAGATCGTATCGCAACACTCGATGAGATTGCGCACTACTGTGAACTTGAACACGACGCTGCGGCAACACTCGTCAAGGCGGCGACGGCCATCGATTTACTACAGAACGTCGACTCGACCAGCTGGACGCTGGGTGAACTAGGCGCGTCGATCCATGGCAATCCGGGTGTTCAGAGCATGTTGAGACATCATGATTTGCTCTACCGCGACATGGCGGACCCCGCCAGCTTATTGCGCAGCAGAGACAATGCAGCGCTCCGCGGTTACTGGCCCTATGTAGACGGCAATCACAGCGATCCAGCGGCGGCAGCGCGTTACAGCGAATTAATGGCCGATTCCCAGCACCTTATCGCAAACCACATTTTAGACACGATCAAGCTAACCGCAGGGCAACGCCTGTTAGATTTGGGAGGCGGAACCGGTACCTTTGCTCGACTTGCTGCTGAGCGATTTCCGTATGCCACGACCGCTGTATTCGATTTACCACAGGTGATTGCTTCCATCCCGGCAAAACAGCGCGACCACCTCGAAGCGTTTGCCGGAAATATGTTTAAAGACCCTATTCCAAAAACCTTTGACACCATAAGTCTAGTCAGAATCCTTCACGATCATGACGATCAGCCGATCAATGATTTGCTGGCACGCTGCTTCGACGCACTCCCCGCGGGCGGCGAGCTCATCATCGCTGAGCCAATGGCCGGTACGCGCGCGGCAGAATCGATAGGGCATACCTACTTTGGATTTTACCTATGGGCCATGGGCAGCGGTCGGCCGCGAACCAAAACAGAACTGACTTCAGCGCTCAAACAGGCAGGGTTTCAGTCTGTGAAAGAAAAGCGCACGCATATTCCTGCGCTGGTAAGAGTGCTTGTTGCAAAAAAACCAAATGTCATTTTATATTGACACTTTTGTATGTACTATTAAACTGACACATAGAGATAAGCACGCATTTACACATTCGGTGTTCTTTTAACCGAGTATTGAGGCCATAAACCGTGACCTATAAGAAGACAACAGCGGTTATTTTTGAAAAGCCCGGGGCGTTAGAGCTTCGCGCGGCCTCTTTACGTGCTCCCTCGACCAATGAATGTCTAGTCGAATCACACTGGTCGGGCATCAGCACCGGTACTGAGCGACTCATGCTCACAGGGCAAATGCCTCCGTTTCCGGGCCTAGGGTATCCACTCGTTCCCGGCTATGAGACCGTTGGTAAAATACTAGAATCTCCAAAGGGCTCAAACTTTGAGCCTGGAACCTATGTCTTTGCCCCGGGCAGTGTTGGCTTTACCGATGCCAAAAACCTGTTTGGTGGCAGTGCACGTCATATTATCTGTCGTGAAGATAAGCTTATCGCCCTTCCGGAGAAGCTTGGCAGCACCGGCGTGCTGCTCGCTCTCGCGGCAACCGCACTCCACATTTTACGGCGATGCGAAGTCGCTGGGCCGCCTGAGCTCATAGTAGGACACGGTGCCCTTGGTCAGCTTTTGGCGCGTCTTACTCGCATCGTCCACGGCGTATCGCCCACTGTCTGGGAGCGCGACCCTGCACGACGCCCCGCAAATCTTGACTACATGGTCTACGACGCAGAACAAGACCCACGCTATGACTACGGTGTTGTCTGTGATGTGAGTGGCAGTGCTAGTGCACTCAACCAGATGATAGCGCGGTGCAAACCCGGCGCGACAGTTGTCATGGGCGGCTTTTATTCCACTGCGGCAACCTTCAACTTTCCACCCGCATTTATTAGAGAAATCAATCTCTTAGTAAGTGCGGAATGGCAACCACAAGACCTCAAAGAAGCAGCACGACTGGCATCTGACGGCACGTTAGATTTTTCCCAGTTGATAACCGATGTGCTACCGGTCAATCAAGCCGCTCAGGCCTACGACCGCGCGTTCAACGAAAGCAGCTGCCTAAAAATGGTCATCGACTGGAGATCGATATGAGTACTGCAACTGAATATGATCCAGGGTTAGAAGCGAGTGGAGAACGGGCAGATCTTCTCGCAACGTCAGCCGACAGCGCGCAAGGCACACAGATCATTGCGATTTACGGCAAGGGCGGAATTGGAAAGAGCTTCACCCTTGCGAACTTAAGCTACATGATGGCTCAACAGGGTAAAAAAGTATTATTGATTGGCTGCGATCCGAAAAGCGACACCACGTCTCTGCTGTTTGGCGGCAAGGCCTGCCCCACTATCATCGAGACAGCCTCGGCGAAGAAAGCAGCTGGTGAAGAGTGCCGGGTAGAGGATGTTTGCTTTAAGCGCGACGGCGTCTACGCCATGGAACTTGGCGGGCCCGAGGTCGGTCGAGGCTGCGGTGGTCGCGGCATCATCCACGGCTTCGAAACCCTCGAAAAACTGGGTTTCCATGACTGGGATTTCGACTACGTCCTTCTAGACTTCTTAGGCGATGTGGTTTGCGGTGGCTTTGGCCTCCCGATTGCACGCGACATGTGCCAGAAGGTGATCGTCGTAGCATCCAATGATCTTCAGTCACTGTACGTGGCAAATAATGTCTGCTCTGCCGTCGAATACTTCAGAAAGCTCGGTGGCAATGTCGGCGTTGCCGGCATGGTTATCAATAAAGACGATGGCGGTGGTCAAGCCCAGGCATTCTGTAAGGCGGCCGGCATCCCTGAACTCGCTGCCATACCGGCCAACGAAGACATTCGTCGCAAAAGTGCGAGCTACGAAATTATCGGTCATCCGGACAGTGAGTGGGGGCCGTTATTTGCCGAGCTTGCACTAAATGCAGGTGAATCAACGCCACACCGCCCTCTTCCGATGACGCAAGACGAATTATTGTCCCTATTTGACGGGGATACAGTGGGTCGCGACGTTGTTTTACAGCCCGCAACCTTGGCTGATCTATGTAATGTCGAGACACTGAATAAGCCCAGTCTCGAGGTCGTCTATGACAGCATCTGAGACTGACATCATCGAGACAACGGACCTCGGCTGCCATGCAGGCGCCGATACGCTCGCGGCAGCAGCTAGTGCTGCCGGCAAGACCGAGCTGATGGCCCAGTTCGCCGAAGATTATCCGAAAGGCCCGCACGATCAGCCGCAAAGCATGTGTCCGGCATTTGGCTCTCTACGTGTCGGACTGAGAATGCGTCGCACAGCCACTGTTCTATCGGGTTCAGCCTGTTGTGTCTATGGACTCACCTTTACCTCACACTTTTACGGTGCGAAACGCACGGTTGGCTACGTACCCTTCGACTCCGAGTCACTGGTAACGGGTAAACTATTTGAGGACATCCGAGAAGCGGTCCATGACCTCGCTGATCCCGATAAAAACGATGCCGTTGTTATCATCAACCTCTGCGTTCCTACGGCGTCGGGTGTACCACTCGAGCTTCTCCCAAAAGAAATTAACGGTGTGCGCATTGTCGGCATTGATGTGCCAGGCTTTGGAGTTCCAACGCACGCAGAAGCAAAAGATGTCCTAGCGGGGGCGATGCTCGCCTATGCTAGCGAAGAGATAAAGGCCGGCCCGGTCGCTCGACCCACTCAGAGTGATACGCAGCAGGCCAGACCAACAGTAGCCCTGGTGGGCGAGATGTTTCCGGTTGACGCTATTACTATCGATCGGCTTTTGGACTCGCTTGGTGCCGCAGCAGGTCCCGTTGTGCCAACGCGTGAATGGCGTGAGCTATACGCGGCTCTCGATTGCCAAGTGGCAGCGATGATTCATCCTTTCTATACCGCTACGGCCCGCCAATTCCGCGCTGCTGGTCGCCCGTTACTCGGATCGGCGCCGGTAGGTGTCGAGGGCACAGCCGCATGGCTTGAGGCCATGGGCGAGTTACTGGGTACTGATCGTGCATCAATCGATGCCGCCATCAGCACACAAAAAAGCGCCATTCGTGCAGCGCTCGACAACAATCCGATCGATGCGAAAATTACACTGTCTGGCTATGAAGGTTCTGAACTCCTGGTTGCCAGACTCCTGATCGAGAGTGGTGCTGAGGTCGCGTACGTTGGTTCCGCTTGCCCCAAGACAGAGTTTTCTGCAGTCGATGCGGACTGGCTCGAGGCTCGTGGGGTGTCCGTGAAATTCCGGGCATCACTCGAAGACGATCTGATTGCCATGGAGACGTTTAAGCCCGACCTCGTTATCGGTACTACGCCCGTGGTTCAAAAGGCAAAGGAACGTGCTATTCCGAGCCTCTACTTCACTAATTTGATATCCGCACGTCCCCTCATGGGCGCGGCCGGTGCCGGATCAGTTGCTCAGGTCATTAACTCCGCCCTCTCCAATCAGCCACGCATGCTGACCATGGAAGCATTTTTTGAAGGTGTTGGTGACGGGCCGACGAGTGGTGTTTGGACGCCTGAAATTATTGCGCGAACAGGTGTAGGAGGTGCTAGCTAATGCTCGTACTCGATCACGATCGCGCTGGCGGCTACTGGGGTTCTGTCTATGTCTTCACGGCTGTCAAGGGCCTGCAAGTCATCATCGATGGCCCTGTAGGCTGTGAAAATCTGCCGGTTACATCGGTTCTGCACTACACAGATGGTCTTCCACCCCATGAGCTGCCTATTGTAGTTACTGGACTTGCTGAGGAAGAGCTAGGTCAGCACGGTACTGAGGGAGCACTTCGTCGTGCACACCAAACCTTAGACCCCAAAAAGCCCTCCGTCGTCGTTACCGGTTCCATTGCTGAAATGATTGGCGGTGGCGTCACGCCGGAAGACACCAACATCAAGCGATTTCTGCCCCGTACAATTGATGAAGATCAATGGCAAAGTGCCGATCGGGCCCTCGTTTGGCTGTGGGAGCAGTACGGCGCGAGTAAAAAGCGTAAAGCAGCCAAGAAAACGACCGAGGCCCCCAGTAAAAAGGTCAATATCATTGGCCCAGCCTACGGGTATTTCAACACCTGGTCCGACCTCGCCGAAATTCAAAGAATGCTTGCTGGTATGGGCGTCGAGGTCAACTTAGTGTTTCCGCTCGGCTGTCATTTAAACGACGTTCCTAAACTCGACGATGCCGCGGTCAATATATGTATGTACCGCGAATTTGGCCGAAAACTCTGCGAGACGCTTGATAAGCCTTATTTGCAAGCGCCCATAGGCCTCGATAGCACAACGAAGTTCCTGAGAACACTGGGCGAGTTACTCGACATAGATCCAGAGCCATTCATTGCACAGGAGAAAATGACAACCTTGAAGCCCGTTTGGGACTTGTGGCGGTCAGTGACCCAAGATTTCTTTGCAACGGCAAGCTTTGGCGTTGTAGCAACAGACACCTACACACGTGGACTCCGTCACTTCCTCGAGGAAGATCTCGGTCTGCCCTGCGCGTTTCATTTTTCGCGAAAAGCGGGCGTCAAACCAGACAACCAAGATGTCCGCGACTCAATCTACAAGACAACACCACTGATTGTCTTTGGCGGCTATAACGAACGAATGTATATCGCCGAGGCGGGCAACAGAAGCATGTTTATACCTGCTTCATTGCCAGGCACGATCATACGCCGACATACCGGGACGCCCTTTATGGGTTACTCCGGTGCCTGCTATCTCATTCAGGAAGTGTGCAATGCGCTCTTCGATGCCCTTTTCCATATTTTGCCTTTAGGCACTGATCTCGATGAAACCGTCGCAACGCCCGCACGTGCGAGCCTGCCCTGGCTTGATGACGCGCAGGCCTTACTCGACCAAATTATCGAACAACAACCCATATTAGTCCGAATATCGGCCGCAAAGCGGCTGCGCGACAGTGCTGAACAGGCGGCGCGCCAAGATGAATCGGATTCTGTGAGTGCAGCGCACGTTCTAGATGCGGGCCGCGTACTGCAACTCGGAAGCGCCGTATGAGCGCGATGAATTACAACAACACGGCACGGCCAACACCGATGACGGGAGACAAAATGACTGCAACTAAGCGAAATACCGAGCGAAAGACCATCTGGGAACACCTGCAGTTTCGACTGCTCTTCCTAACGATGTTTGTATGGTTTTTGGGACAAGCAGCCGTAAATCGATTGAAGTTGGTGCGACAGCACGAACTCAATTGCTGGCAAGAAGCTAAGCGCGCTGCGAATAGCATCGCACCTTACGCCTTTATGCGAATTTAATGACGTTTGGCTCCGCGTCTTAGGACGAGGGGTTTGATCAATCGGTCCAACTAGCCATTGCGGACCGGAAGAAGGGAGCGCTTAGCGCTCGGAAGGGAGAAGTATGCAATGTCGATGATGAGCTTTGAAAAGAAGTATCGCGTCCGGGGCGGCACGCTCCTCGGAGGAGATCTTTTCGATTTCTGGGTAGGCCCGTTCTATGTCGGATTCTTCGGAATTACGACCCTGTTCTTTGCCGTAACGGGAACAGCGCTGATTTTCTACGGTGCAGCGCTTGGCGACACATGGAATATCTGGCGAATCAACATCGCGCCGCCTGATTTGTCGTATGGTTTGGGCTTGGCTCCGCTTAAAGAAGGTGGACTTTGGCAAATCATCACGATTTGCGCCACGGGCGCCTTTGTTTCGTGGATTTTTAGGCAAGTTGAGATCTCACGCAAACTGGGTATGGGCTTGCACGTCCCCTTCGCTTTCTCGTTTGCCGTTTTGGCTTACGTAACGCTGGTGATTATTCGCCCGGTATTGCTTGGCGCTTGGGGCCATGGTTTCCCCTACGGGATCATGAGTCACCTCGATTGGGTTTCGAACGTGGGATACCAATTCCTCCACTTCCACTACAACCCTGCGCATATGTTGGCTGTGACGTTCTTCTTCACCACAGCGCTCGCATTATCGATGCACGGCTCGCTCATCTTGATGGCAACAAACCCAAGAGATGGCGAACCCGTCAAAACGGGAGAGCACGAGAATACCTATTTCCGTGACGATATAGGCTACTCAATTGGCGCGCTTGGCATTCACCGACTCGGCACCTTTGTCGCGATTTCAGCAGCGTTTTGGAGTGCCGTTTGCATTGTCATTAGCGGTCCATTTTGGACGCGCGGATGGCCTGAATGGTGGAACTGGTGGCTAACGCTACCTATCTGGTACTGATAAGGGGACCACTACGATGATTGAATATCAAAATATCTTTACAACAGTTCAGGTCTCCGCACCTGACTATGCTGGCGTCCCCGTCGAAGACACACACGACGACAGGACGGGCATCCTGACGCACAGCTACTGGATGGGTAAGCTTGGTGACGCACAAATTGGTCCTATCTATCTAGGTCCGCTCGGTGTCGCTGCTCTATTCACAGGTACAGTCGCCTTTCTCATTATCGGGCTGAACATGTTCGCGTCGGTCAATTGGGACCCTATTGAGTTTGTACGACAACTTTTCTGGCTCGCACTCGAACCACCCGGTCCCCAATACGGTCTTTCCTTCCCACCTCTCAATGATGGTGGCTGGTGGCTGATTGCCGGCGCCTTTCTGACACTGTCCATTCTACTGTGGTGGTGGCGAACATTCGCATTGGCGAGAAACTACGGCATGGGCAACCAAATGGCTTGGGCATTTGCCGCAGCTATCTGGCTCTATCTAGTCCTGGGTTTCATTCGTCCAATCCTGATGGGTAGTTGGTCAGAAGCCGTTCCGTTCGGCATCTTCCCACACCTAGACTGGACGGCAGCCTTCTCATTGCGCTACGGCAACCTGTTCTACAACCCATTCCATATGTGGAGCATCTTTTTCCTCTATGGCTCGGCCGTACTGTTTGCCATGCATGGCGCAACCATTTTAGCTACTAGCCGCTACGGAGCAGATCGTGAGATCGACCAGATCACAGATCGCGGCACTGCGGCAGAGCGTGGGGCGTTGTTCTGGAGATGGACGATGGGCTTCAACGCATCGATGGAATCCATTCACAAGTGGGCCTGGTGGTTTGGCGTACTTACTTGCGTCACGGGCGGCATAGGCATTCTGCTCACCGGAACAGTTGTTGAAAACTGGTACCTCTGGGGTATGAAGCACGGTCTAGTGCCAACCTATCCAATGATTGGCGAAGCGGTCGTCGATCCACTACTGACTGAGGGTGCACAATGAAAACGCTAACGACCAAACTACTTGCGACTGTTGGTCTGGGCACGGCTCTAATGCTGGGTGGCTGCGAGATGCCACCACCCGAATCAACCCAATGGGGCTATCGCGGAACCGGCATGGAAGGGGTTTACAACCCTGACCGACTCGACGAACTCGCTGCCAGTAATATCGTACCGGAGGCCATCCCAGCCGTGCCTGCAGTCGGCCCGAAAGCCAAAGATATTTATCAAAATGTCGAGGTCTTGGGTGACCTCTCCGTTGGTGAGTTCACTCGACTCATGGCGGCCATTACACAATGGGTGTCACCTGAAGAGGGCTGCAACTACTGCCACGTCGCCGGTGAGGGATTCGCTGCGGATACGCTCTATACCAAAAAGGTCGCCCGCGTCATGATTCAGATGACACAAAACGCGAACGAAAATTGGGACCAGCACGTCGGTGGCGCCGGAGTAACCTGCTACACCTGTCACCGAGGCCAAAATGTTCCGGAGTATGTATGGAACATCAACCCCGGACATAAAGTCGCTGGTGGCATGAAAAATCAAATGCAAAACGTATCGTCCGTCGCTGCTGGCTTGTCGTCACTGCCGGTAGATCCGTTTACACCCTACTTATTGGATGATCGAAACGGCCGTCACGCTGGTACCACAGCGCTTAGAGATGGCGGAGGCGTATCGCTCAAAGAGTCAGAGTGGGGTTATAGCCTCATGATGCACTTTTCGAATTCGTTGGGCGTGAACTGCACCTACTGCCACAACTCGCGCGCCTTTTCCAGATGGGAGGAGAGCTCTCCTCAGCGCGTACGCGCATGGCATGGCATACGCATGGTTCGCGAAATGAACAATGACTATGTTGATCCAACAACCGATTGGCTGCCACCTCACCGACTTGGAAAGCTTGGCGATGCGCAGAAGGTCAACTGCGAAACCTGCCACCAAGGTGCGTACAAGCCGCTACTCGGTGCAAACGTGATCAAGGACTATCCAAACCTTGCACGCCTCGCAGCTCAGGAAACTGAGATGCCCGTCGAGGAGGATACGACCGACATGCCTGAACCGGCTGCGTCGATGTCCGATATGACGACTGGCGGCGGAGATCAGTAATACGCTCGGTAGAGAGTGAAGATTTACTAACGCGAGGGCATCTACCCTGCCCTCGTAACCACACTACGGTGTGGCCAGATCTATCTGGGGTTACGTTCTACCTAGAGCGTTTCTCCGGAAAGATCATCGGATGTGCCAATGCACGCATTGGGAGTCCGATGAAGAACGTCGTAACACGGTATTTATTACTGAGCTGCGACAGATCGCGAACTACTACATGGGAGGTAAAACCATGAGTGATGAGAATGTAGGTATGTCAGGACTCACCGGCAGCGAAGCCAGCGAGTTCATGAAATCTTACGAAAAAGGCATGTGGACGTTTGTGGCTATCGCCAGCGCAGCTCACATTGCTGTATGGAAGTGGCAGCCCTGGTTCGGAATGTAATCCGGGACTATCACCTAAACCAAGCGACTGTCCGGTTTGACGGGCTCGTCGTGATTCCAAATGGAGAGATGAAATGATCTTAACGCAACCCTTCTCAAGGATCTGGACGATCTTTGATCCACGTCGGGTACTGGTAGCACAGGGTGTATTCCTGTTCTCAGTAGCTGTACTGATCCACTTCGTCCTGTTGAGCTCTGCGAAGTACAACTGGATCGATGGTCCGTATGCGGCACCTGCGGCAATGGCGGAGGCACTCCCTCCCTCACGGCAGTAAGTACCGTCACAAAGTTTGGGGCCCTGAAAGGGGCCCCGATGTTTTCGACCCACGCAGTGACTGCCCCCAGACGCTGCCATGTGAACACAGTCGGGACTTCGCGATCACCCTGCCCCCAGAGCTACGATCGCCGATCTCCACCCGATTTACTCAGTTTACGTATCCTTTTACAAGGAGTGGGTCTTTTATTTACCCGCCAATCTATTACCCAACGTAAATCCTTATAATCCGCTCATGCAAGATTCATCACCCATCGTATCCTTTGACAATGAGCCACTGCTACTCGTTGACTCGAACGATGTTGTGATTGGCTTTGAAGAAAAGGCTGCCGCCCACCACGGCGAGGGCAAGCTACACCGAGCGTTTTCAATCTTTTTATTGAACGACCAGAACGAAGTGCTGCTGCAGAAGCGTAGTCCTCTAAAACCACTATGGCCTAACTATTGGTCGAATACCTGCTGTAGTCATCCGCGTCGAGGTGAATCACTTAGCGACGCCACCAAAAGACGATTAAAAGAAGAGCTAAATCTTGAGGCACCGCTTACCTTCCTGTTTAAGTTTCAGTACCACGCGACATTTGGGGAGATAGGCAGCGAACACGAACTCTGCTCCGTCTTTATTGGTAGGCTGTCTGGCCGACCAAAGCCAGTGGTCAACGAAACGGAAATTTCAGATACAGCATGGGTTTCCATCAATGCTGTCAAGGAATGGCTTTCAGATGATGACGTAAATACCAGCCCGTGGTTTGCGTTAGAGTGGGAACTCATCACCACTGATTTCGCGGAACACCTGACTAAAACCAAGCCCTAAACGCAACATTGCTGTCTCAGATCAGATTGACACTCAGCAATCTTATAGCCAGCGGAGTTGTGGGGACGAATCAGACCAAAAATGAGGCAACGCCAGGCGCCCAAGTTCAGTGAGCTGAACGGCTTCGTCAGATTGCTGAGTGTATCCCTGAAGCTCGAGTGAGGAGATAAGCTCAACAACAGCCGGCTGCTCTACGGTATCAATCACAACCTCGGCGTTACACATCAGCCTGCGCATGACCGAGCGGCGTGCGATTTCAAATTCGCTGGTCTCAATAAGTGCTTGAGTGGCTAACTGACCCTGATCGATCGCCATTTTCCAACCATCAAGATCAATATAATTTTGCGCAACCGTAGCGCCAACCTCGCTAACAGCGCCTAAGCCGGCCCCGAGCACTTGGGCAACCGAAACTTCTGAATATCCCAACGCGCTGTAACTAAGAGTGCCTGCTTGCTGGGCTAGAGCGAGCTTGTGTCCACTGCGAACAAATGCATTTAACCCCACCCACTCGTAGCCTTCCTGCTCCAAGCCAACGACAACTGCGTTAAAAATCGCCAATTTTTCGGCGAGACTTGGCATAGCGTCACTGGCGATAGCCGCCTGATGCGGGAACTGTTGCGGCCGACGCGTATACTGCTGGCACACCAACATATCCGGCGCCAGTTCAGCAATCATGGCGATACTGGACTTGATCGACTTCGAGGTCTGCCCCGGGAGTCCGAACACGAGGTCCATATTCACACTGTCAAATTTCATATCACGAGCAATACTGAATACATCTTCCAGCAAGCTGAACGACTGAGTCCGACCCAATTCATTCTGCACCCTAGAATCGACGTCCCGGACCTCAAGGTGTAAATGTCGAACACCCAGTCCCTGCAGTAAATCTAACTGTGATCGTGACGTGCGACGAGGATTGATCTCCATAGAAATCTCAGCATCACACGTCACTGCGAATGCACTATGCACTGACGCCATTAGGCCTGCGAGCTGGACATCATCCAAGTAGTTGGGCGATCCACCACCAATATGAATACGGTTGATACAGATTGCTTTGCCCGCTTTCGCTGACATCAACGCTAATTCGTCATGCAGTGTCTTTAAGTAACGATCCATCGCCTTTTGGTCGTGCTCGACGATCGTAAGATGGTCACAACTTAAGCATCTGCTCGGGCAAAATGGGATATGTATGTAAAGAGCAGATGTTGCCTGCGACATCGCAGTAAGGGCGGCAGACAGTGTCTCGTGCGCGTTGCTATCGACAACCGCAAGCGCGTCCCCCGCTATGGCATGAGGACTGTCAAACCGATCAAAGATGTCATCCAAGCCTGGAGGCTTTTGATTCGACCAAGTCATGTTCACTGCATCCCGCTCAATACCGCGTTAATCGCTGGCTGGGTTCGCCGGTATTTCGTCGACCGAAGACCGCGTACGGAAGCGCTACAGGAGCACCAGTCAGTTCCGGGTGCACGATAGCCCCCGATAGCCCTACCCTATGCCTCGAAATCTGAGCCGTCAAGGATACTTGACGTAAAAAAGATCCAAAAAGGGCGTTCATACGTCATCATGCTCCAATCGAACCGCCCTTGGTGGCGGCACGTCGGACCGCGCCCATCGCCACAGCGCTGCCTCATTTACCGGAAACATTAGAAAAAGATGCTCAACTGACGCCAAAAGCATCAAACTTGCGATCAAATAGAGTGACAGTTGACTGGTCAGATCAGGAACGGCAGCAGCACTCGTAAAGATAATATAGGTCACATAAAAACCTGCGCAGGTCGACAGGGGTAAAAATAGGCTGAGCCGATCCGTTTTAAGGTAGGAACTCAAATAATTGAGATGCTCCGGTAACCAGCGATCATTAAATGCGCGAACGCCGAAGAACAGATTTAATTTGGCGCTCCAACGCATTAACCAAAGCACACTGAGCGTATAAAAGGTGGTGGGGTTGGGTTCGTTAACGCTGACAATAGCTAGCAAGGCAACTGACGCAACCACGCAAGCCTCATGATAAATAGTCGTTGAAACGGCCCCTTTAAAACGCTCCCACATGGTGGCATTCGCAGCGCAGGGGGCGTGGTTGGGACCATTGACGTAACCCAATAAATAACTGACTTCCAACCAACCCCAGATGATGAGTCCGAGAATAAAACCGATAGCGGCTGACATCGGCGTGTCGGCACTGGCATTAAATGGCGTCACAAGCCAGGCCGTTAATGCAAGTACTGACAGCATCATAAAGCCTCGATGCGCTCGCTTATCCGACTGGTGAACTAGTACTAAGGCAAGCCCGGTGAGGAGCCACCACGCGGATACAGCAGTCACAAAGGCGGGCCAAAACATGTTCTACGAGAGCTCAGCGCGAGCGGAGCTCGAGGCACGAGCTCTGTCAAAAATAAGTCTGAATTCTTGGTAGTTGTCTGGGCCAAACGCCTCAATTGCAATCCAGTAACCGGTCAACTCGTCGATTAAGATCAGTCCTCCCGCGGAGGTAAGCTCGAGGACAAATTCAGCTTTACTGTCCATTGAACGTGCGACCCGCTCGCGAACCAAGGTGCGCATGACGCCCCTAAAAAAACTGCCTTCTCCCGCCTGATATTTGCGAATAGGTTCTGTTTGACCGGTGGGGAAAATCATCACCGCACCGGCATCACCATCGACCACCGAGAGCGCTACTCGAGCTAAAATTTCAACTTCTGGCTTTTGCGGCGGTCCCTGGTGTCCCTCATTGTTTACCGCTACCAGAGACCAAGCTAGGCCTAAAGCCGCCAAAATCAAAAAGATGGGGTGCCGAAGCACCCCGAATAACAACCCGGGCAAACCCACATTAACCCCCAGCTAGTGTCGTACTAGCATCTTCTATGCCGTAGCGATCTGTGCCGCTTCGTGCTCACTTGGCGCATCGCGCATTTCTTCTATGACATTGACCAGCAATCGAGCCACGACATCGGGATCCTCTATACCCCTCAGCAGTGGTTGTACTCGGCGGAAACTGAACGGCCTAATGTGCGGCCAAAGCATCAACCAATATACCTTTGTGCCCTCGACCGGCAAGAACGTAATATCACCACTGCCATCGCTCAAACGCCTCAGTCCCGCAGACTCCACTTTGGTAAGCGGCAAATTGACAATCATTGGTAGTGCCACACCAGACCGAATGACCAAACGCCGATTCGTGATGGTGTATAGGGTACTGCCCGCATATAGCTTGGCCATAACGGCCAGAATCCCTACCACTGTCAACGCCAAGCCGCCTTGCCAAGCAAGGGTGCCTGTTAGCACTGAAACTGCGGCACCATCCATTATTCGATAGACCAGGTGCCCAGCGATGAGCAGCATAAAATACAGCGATGCGCTGTAAACTTGGAACACCCGTTTCGCGATAGACTCCCAACTTGGCGAGCCCTGCCAAAGAACATGTTCGCCCTCAGGCAACTCCGATGGCAGGCCGTTTATTGGCTCGTTTCCATACTCATTCACAGCCAGGGCTCCTGTCTGTCAGGCATCGCGTACATTGTGCCGCCACCATAGAAGCCCACAATTTTGTCCTCTTCTTGTAGCGTTACCTGATCGGGATTAGCCAGCCCTGGAACCTGCTTGAACTGATCGCCTCGAATAGACTTAACGTGCACACTCCCATCTTTCTTTACACGCGCAAAGTTCATAGGAAGCAGGACCCTGCGGTCACCTACGTCGAGCTCCGCGTAACGAAAATGCGGCTCAGCGCGGTCAACCCAAAGATCGACGACTGTAGCGCCTTGCTCACCGTCGCAGCCGTAAACTGCCTTCCCTCGGGGATCCGGATCGTTCCGGTGCACCTTGTGATCACTGTCGACGCGTAATGGCACAATCCGTGGAGCACCATCAATCGTGAGATCGGGCCGCTCTGGACGAATCGCGTAGGCCGCAGGTCCAACACCGTCGACCATCGGATCACCCGTTGGCTCCAATGGAGCACCCGGATGTGGGCGAGTCGGTGTCGCTTTTAATTCATATTGCTCTGGCATAGGGCCGGGGACTGTGCGCTCCCCTTGACCATGCGCCATCTTATAGGTCTTGGGGTCAGGGAGACCGCCAACACCATCGCCAAATGAGTCAACGCGACCATCGTGACGAATTGGAAAGCCCTCTCGCTTACCTTCTTTGTGAAGGTAGAGCACAAGGAAAACGAACGCGCCGCAAAATACGGTAAACGTTATCGCTGCAAAGTCTAAATAAATTTCTCCAGTACCCATGGTGTGTCCTCCTGGTAGTGGTTTTTAACTTGGGAATTCGGCAAGTTGCATTGTGAGTGGGTGGTTCTTGTCATTGCCTAACCGTCGCACCAATGGACCCAGTGCAACGAGAGAGGCGAATAGGATGATTATTTCAAGGTGATACACAGCACCGTATGGTGTCGCAGGACCCGCTAACTGCGCACTTAGCACGCCGCTGCTGATCAATGTCTCGGTGACATCTTTTAAGGCGCCGCCAAGAAAAACCGCACACCCTAGTGCGGTAGCTTGTACGGCACCCCAGGTACCGATGACCAATCCTGCAGGTGCGCTACCGGCCAACAACATGGCAGCAGTTAGTGTCCCAACGGCAAAGAGACCATTGCCGACGCCAATGAGTAAGGTGCCAATCGCGAACAGCAAGAGGGACTCCATGGCACCCGCCATGATGACCGCAGCAAAGGCGAAAACACCGACAACAGCGCCATAGGCTGCGAGTCGAATGGGCTCTCCGGAACGGCCCAGATATCGCGCTGACAAAGCCATTGCAAGCAGCATACCTATCGCAAATGCGGCCGTTAACCGAGTCGTCTGGCTCACAGACATCGCCAGAACCTCCGCTCCGTAGGGCTCGAGCAAAATTTCTTGCATGCTAAATCCCAAGGTGCCAAGGGCCACGGCAATCAGCAGTCGATGTGCACCAGGATTAGCGGATAAGGTGCGCCAAGACTCACTAAAGGTGGGACGCGATAGGTCAAAGCTTGTGAGGTCCGGCCGTCGCGGCTCCATCTGCCACATGGCTACAATATTGAGTGCCGCTACAACCAAGGCCGAACCCTGAATCACTTGTATCAACCGAAAATAACTAAACGGCTCGAGTAATAGAGAGAAGCCTAGAGCGCCGATAAGCATTCCTACGAGGAGCATCAGATAGAGCATCGTTACCACTTGATGCCGCGTTTTCTCAGTCGCCAAGTCAGTGGCCAGCGCAAGACCGGCAGTTTGTGTCGTGTGCATGCCCGCACCGACTAGCAGTAGTGCGCCGAGAGACATGGCAAACCCAGTCCAAGACGCGCTTGGGTCGGGGGATGTCATGAGAATCAAGACAAATGGCATCAATGCCAAACCACCAAACTGACCTAATGTACCCATCCATAAATAGGGTAAGCGTCGATATCCCAAAAATGACTGATGATTGTCAGATCGATACCCAATCAATACTCGCGCGGGCGCTAATAGCAGAGGCAAGGCGAGCATGGCGGATACGATCCAAGCGGCGCGCCCTAACTCAACGACCATGATCCGATTCAAAGTGCCGTTGAGCAGAACAAAACAGATCCCCACGGAGACCTGAAAAAGTGACAATCGTGCGAGTTTTGACAGTGTTAAATCACCCTGAACGACATTGAGCCATGGCAAATACCGCTCGTTTACTCGAGCGGTTAGCGCCATAAACTGCTCACGAGTCATCAGCATGGTCCAATCAACTCCAGTGCCTGAGAGGTGTAAAAGCCAGTCGATACCCTATGTTCCCTACCCACCTGCCATGCACTGAGCGCAGTCGAACCAGTCAGAGACCGTAAAAGTGCACTCGGGGCAATCGGCTCAATCGCCGGCGCTCTGTCCGCACGCGGAAAGAACTTTCCGACGGCATGCATAGCGGCCAAGGGCAGTGTTTTCGGCGCAAAGGTGAAGACCATTGACGCGTCCACATTGGCAGCTAATGTCTCAAGCGTTTTTATGCCATCTCTTGCCGCGTAATGAATAATCGAATCCATGGCTAAGACGTGGTCAAAACGCTCCCCTTCGATCTGTCGCATGTCGCCAACGACAAACTCAATCTGTCGATATTCCGCCAAGCTCGAGTAGCGCTGATTAGCAAGATCGATGAGCGACTCAGAAAGGTCTACTGCAACAACCTCAGCACCGCGCCGTGCCAGCTCTATCGAGATAACACCGGTACCGCAGCCCGCATCTAACACACGTTTTCCTGATAGATCATCGGGAAGCCAACTGAGCAACAGATTGCGCATCGACTCGCGACCTGCACGCACGGTCTCGCGAATGCCGCTAACTGGCTCGTCTGACGTCAGTCGCGCCCAAACGTCCGCAGCGGTTCGATCAAAATAATGTTCGATCTGCTGCCGGCGCTCCTGATAGTTAGCCTGTGCCATCAATCAAACCCCAGAAAGTCAAATAGATCGCGATCTTTCATCGGCTTCACATCGTAGGATTTTGATCCGTAGTACAAACCCTCAGCCAACTGCAGATACTCGTCTTGCACGGCTTTTAATTCCGGCGTCTCCGGCAGCTCAAATAAAGTGGACTTCTTTAGTCGACTGCGGCGAATCACATCGAGGTCTTTGAAGTGCGCAACGCGGCCCAGACCCACCTCCGCGTTAAAGCGGTCAATCTCGTCGGTCTCTGCACTTCGGTTGGCAATAACACCACCCAAACGGACACCATAATTCTTGGATTTGGCTTCTATCGCGGCCGCGATCCGGTTCATCGCAAAAATCGAATCAAAATCGTTGGCTGTAACCACTAAAGCGCGCTCAGCGTGCTGAAGTGGCGATGCAAATCCGCCGCAGACCACGTCACCCAAAACGTCAAAAATCACCACATCAGCATCATCGAGTAAGTGATGCTGCTTCAACAGTTTGACCGTCTGACCAACGACATAACCACCGCAGCCGGTGCCTGCCGGCGGACCGCCCGCCTCGACACACATAACACCGTTGTAGCCGATTTGAACGTAGTCCTCTGTTTGCAGCTCTTCCGCATGGAACTCCACGGATTCGAGCACATCGATGACCGTCGGTATCAGTGATTTTGTCAGCGTAAATGTCGAGTCATGTTTGGGATCACAGCCTATCTGAATGACGCGCTTGCCCAATTTAGAAAAAGCGACAGAGAGATTCGAAGAGGTCGTGCTCTTACCAATCCCGCCTTTACCGTAAACCGCAAACACCTTGGCTTTTGCCGCATCTATTTGCTCGTCGAGATGGACCTGAACACTGCCCTCGCCATCACCGCGACCCACGTCTTTTACTGGAATAAATTGATTTGGTGAATTCATGCTGCCACTTCCCCCGTGATACCCTCGAGAAGGTCTTCCAAGTCTTCGCCCGCGCGCCTAAGCGCCTCGAGTTGTTCCTCGTCAGCTCCCCAATAGTCTCTTTCTTGTGCCTCAATGAGCCGGTTCGCGACACGAGATGCTGCCACAGGATTGAGTTCCGCCAACCTGCGTCGCATATCTTCATCAAGAATGAATGTTTCTGATGCTTGCTTGTAAACCCATGGAGCCACACCACCTGCTGTGGCTGACCAACCCATGGTATTGGTTAAGTGTGCCTCGATTTGACGCACACCTTCGTACCCGTGATCGAGCATTGATTCATACCACTTTGGATTGAGCAGACGTGTTCGCGCCTCTAGAGCCACTTGTTCATCCAAGGTGCGAACTTTCCCGTCACCGCTGCCCGTGTGGTCAGCAATGTACACAGGCACCGAATCACCTTTTGCTCGCTGTACCGCACTACTTATGCCACCTAGGGTATCGAAATAGTGATCGACTGTTGTAATGCCAAGCTCGACAGAGTCAAGGTTCTGATAGGCGAGATCAACATTGCCTAAGACTTCATTTAACAGCTCGGTCTGCTGAGATACCGCTCCGGCTCTGCCGTAGGCGAATCCCTTTCGATTTGTGTAGGTATCAGCGAACTCCGATTCATCATCCCACCGTCCAGAGTCGACTAGCATATTCACATTCGAGCCGTAAGCGCCCTCTGAGTTACTAAAAACGCGCAGAGCGGCGGTATCGAGATCACACCCATGTTTTTCTTGGTAAGCCAACGCACTGCGCCGAATGGGATTCAGCTCGAGAGGCTCGTCCGCGTCCGCTGCCAGAAAAGCCGCCTCGGCGAGTAATCGTGTCTGCATCGGTAACAGATCTCTGAAAATACCCGACAGCGTCATCAATACGTCTATTCGGGCACGGCCCAACTCGCTCAGCGAAATGAGCTCAGCGCCGCACAGTCGACCGTAGCTATCAAACCTCGGTCGTGCACCGATCAAGGACAGCGCCTGACCGATAGCGACACCCTCGCTCTTTAAATTATCGGTGCCCCATAACACCAAGGCCACTGACGTAGGAAGTAATCCCGAATCTGCCACATGTCTCGCTATCAGCTGCTTTGCCTGACGCTCACCCTCGATAACCGCAAAGGCGCTGGGCAGCCGAAACGGGTCAAAGCCGTGAAGATTTCGCCCGGTAGGCAAACTTTCGGGGTTACGAATGAGGTCTCCCCCCGAAACAGGCGGGATGAAGTTTGCGTCCAGAGCGTCAATTAAGGCAGGTAACTCGCATTCTTTAGCAAGGTTTTCGAAGGCATCGCACAGACGATCCGCCAATTCTGGCGCTTTATCAGCGGCGACAGCACTCTCGGTCAGCATTGCCTGTAGTGCGCCCTTATCATGTGATGCAAGAAGCCTATCGAGACGAAGCGGATCTACCTCTTTAGCACCACCGGCTTCGGCAATGGCTGACATAGTCTCTGCACGCTCATCCGACGACATGGGTGCGCCAACCACATGCATACCGAAGGGAATCAAGGCCGTTTCAATTTCATCCAGTTGCGTCCTCAGCTCGCCCACCCATGGCTCGGCATCCACGATGCGCTCAGGTGTAGCCGAATGACTCAATTCACAGCGCTCGGCTTGAGCCGAAATAGCTTCTAACAATGGCATGAGCTGCGTGTCATGCGCCCTAGGATCGCGAGTGCGCCAACGATCAATCATGGAGCGAAGCTCCGCAAACTGCTTGTGAAGATCTGCGCGCGTTACAGGCGGCGTTAAATAACTGATCAATGTCGCAGCCGAACGACGCTTCGCAATGAGACCCTCGGACGGATTATTAGCGGCGTACAAGTAAAAATTCGGAAGATCCGCAATAAGGCGATCTGGCCAGCACTTATCTGATAAGCCCACTTGCTTACCGGGCATGAATTCCAACGCACCATGCGTACCAAAATGCAGAACTGCGTCAGCCGCATAATCTTCTCGTAGCCATCGATAATAAGCAGAAAAAATGTGTGTTGGTGCTAGCCCACCCTCGAACAAAAGACGCATGGGATCGCCTTCGTAACCCATAGCGGGTTGCACACCGATAAAGACATTGCCAAATGTCTTGCCCAACACGAACAGCTGACGACCGTCGGTCCAGTGCTTGCCAGGGGCAGGGCCCCACTGCGCTTCAATTTCCTCTAAATAGGGCTCCCGCGCGACGTGGTCATCAACCGAAATGGTTGCATGGACATTGGCTTCAGCACCGTAGCGTTCTGAATTACCGACCAATAAGGCTTCTCGGAGCGCCTCGACACTGGGGGGCACATCAACAACATAGCCCGCTTTTTTTAAGGCGGTCAGCGTATTGAGCACCGAGCGAAATACATTGAGATGGGCCGCTGACCCCATAGCCCCACTATTTGGGGGGAAATTAAAGATCGTGATACCAATTTTTCGGTCAGATCGCGGCATGCGGCGCAACGTAACAAGCTTTCGAATACGATCAGCCAATCGATCGATACGCTCCATCTCTGGGCTCATATCAAATGATCGTTTGGGGTCGTCACGATTACGCCCGCTAAAGACCATGGGGCCGGTAGCACCATCGAGCTCTGGAATGGCCACCATCATGGTTGCTTCCACGGGCATCAAGCCCATGGGAGAGTCCCGCCACTGGTTGATGCTTTGAAACTCCAGCGCTTGCACAGCGAGATAGGGCACATTCAACTCTGACAACATCTCTTGGGCGGCATCAGTATCGTTGTAGGCCGGGCCTCCCACCAATGAGAACCCTGTCAAGGAGACAACAGCATCGACTACTGACTCTCCCTCCTGCATAAAGAAGCGTTTCACGGCCGGTCTCGCATCGAGTCCTGCTGCAAATGCCGGTATCACTTTGATACCTCGACTTTCCAACGCCTGAATCACGGCATCATAGTGCCGTGTATTACCCGCGAGCGCGTAGGAGCGCATCAATAGTAAGCCTACTGTCCCTGAGTGCTCCTCAGGTTCAGCAATTCCATCGGCAGAGTCGACGATTCGCTGACGGCCTTCCATCTGATAAATGCCAACATCGGGATACTCAATCGGCGGTTGTTCGCGCGCTATTTGTCGCAATACGGCTCTGGGACCGGCCGCGTAGCGATGAACCAGTAAGTTAACCATGCGAGCCAGATTGTCCTCAGAGCCGGCCAACCAGTACTGTAGTGTCAAGAAATAGGTGCGAACGTCTTGTGCAGTTCCTGGAATGAACCGGAGAATGCGGGGTAGACGTCGCAGCATCGCCAACTGGCGCTCGCCCGTAGCTGCGGGCTTGCCGTCTTTCGGGGTTCCTCGCAGACGCTTGAGCAGTGCTATCGGACCTGAGGGCTCGCTATCCATCGTAAAGCGGCCCATACGAGTGTATTGCATCACTTCAGGGGCCGACATGCAGCAGACTAAGGCATCACAGTGGTCGCGCCTCGCCGCCAGCGCGTCGGATACAGCATTGATGTGTGGCTCCATGAACAGCATGGTGACGATGATAATATCGCCTTCGGCAATGGCCTCACGACACTCTATGAGTGACTTTTCATCACCCTCCCACTCTGTGGCGGCGAAGCTACGAAAATGAATCCCCGGTAAGTCATGCACCAAGCGTTTTTCAGCACGCACGATTGCACCATTGACATGGTTATCGAGCGTGACGAGAACGACGTTTATAGGCGTCGACGCGTCAGTTGCTGAAGTGTGCTTTTGCGTCATACAAAGTGTCTACTTCAATGGTCGAGAGGCCCTGCTCTTCGGCGAATCTCTCGGTATTTCGCCGCGCTTTACCTCTCACGAAAAAAGGTATCTTTTTCAGTTCTTTTTCGGCGTCAAATGCCCAGACAAGGGTTTTATCACCGTCGGGTTGCCCGCCAGCTGACTGACCCGTTGACCGGGCTCCCTCGCCCTCACTACCAAGATGCGATGGGCCAACACTGTCATTAAATTCAAAGTCGTCACGGAACATGTGAAGCAAGTGCTCCTCCAGCCCCATAATCAACGGGTGAACCCAGGTATCGAAGAGGACGTTTGCTCCCTCAAAACCCATTTGTGGAGAATAGCGGGCCGGGTAATCCTGAACATGTGCGGGCGTTGAAATAACGGCGCAGGGAATACCCAGACGCTTCGCAATATGTCGCTCCATCTGGGTACCCAGAACCATCTCAGGTTGAAGCTCCTGAACTCGCGCCTCCACCTCCAAGTAGTTGTCGGTGATCAAGGCCTCGAGACCGTACTCCTTGGCTGCTGCACGCACATCTCTGGCGCGCTCTCTACTGTAGGTTCCGAGGCCTACTACCTCAAAACCCATCTCGTCCCGAGCAACACGCGCCGCGGCGACAGCATGGCTGCCATCTGCGAAAACAAAGACCCGTTTACCCGTCAGATATGTCGAGTCGATTGATCGGGAATACCATGGCAAACGCGACTCACCGACCGCATCCACATCGATGTCTAGACCCAGTACCGACGCAACCTCAGTAATAAAATCTCGAGTCGCACCCCAGCCCATCGGTATCGTAGTGATGGTTGGCATGCCAAACGTACGCGCGAGCCAACTACAGGTCAGATCCGAAACCTCGGGGCATAAATTCACGTTGGCATCGGCCTTGGGGATTAACTGAAGATCGCGGGGAGAGGCCCCCAGCGGTGCAACGACATTGACATCGACGCCCATGGACGTCAGAAGTCGCTCTATTTCAACAACGTCATCGCGGCAGCGAAATCCCAGCTTGGTGGGGCCGAGCAGATTGACGCTCGGCCTTACATCAGCGGCTCGACTCGGACGCTCAGAACCCGGCGGCGGCGCCTGACGCGATAACAAGCCTCGCACCAATTGGTAAAAGGTCTCCGCCGCGCCCCAGTTCTCCTTTCGTGTATAGGCTGCCATCTCCAATGAGATAACGGGAACGGGCAAATTTGCGCCAAGCGCCAATGCGCCGGGCTGGTCTTGAATCAGTTCAGCCGTACAAGAGTCAGCTACCATCAGCACCTGTGGTTTAAATCGCTCTGCGGCTTCTCGAAGCGAGTGCAATACCATCTCAGCAGTGGACGAGCCCAAGTCTCGCGCCTGAAATGTCGTGTAAGTCACGGGCGGTCGCTTACCATCGCGCTCAATCATCGTGAACAGCAAATCAGCGTAGGTATCGCCTTGGGGCGAGTGCAGCATGAGGTGAACGTCGCGCATTGATGCGGCGACGCGAATCGCGCCTACATGTGGCGGCCCCTCATACGTCCACAGCGTTAACTCCATGACCCAACCTCGAGTATGTCTTGACGAACCAGTGGCTTTGCAAACAACGCCGCGAGGTCACCTGCTTGATCAAAGCCTTGAACTGGGGAGAAAACGAGCTCAATAGACCACTTTGTTCTCAATCCCTCGGACTCGAGCGCATTGGCAATACCCATTCCACAGACTGTTAAATCGGGACGGGACTCACGCACTCGCGCCAACGCTGGATCCAAATCTTGCCCTTCAACAATCGACACATCTTTTGCAAGCCGAGCTAACTCTCCCTGCATGACGAGCTGATCGTGAAATGGCGTGCCAATCTCGCTCACTTCGAGCCCACACTCCTCCGACAAAAAGCGCGCCATCGGAATTTCGAGCTGCGAATCAGGCAGGAAGTGCACACGCTTGCCCTCAAGCTTTGCGCGATGAGGCGCTAATGCGCGTTTTGCGCGCTGATACGGTAGCTCCAAGATTTGCTGTACCCGTTCCTGCGGCACGTCATAGACACTCGCAACCGCCTCGAACCATGATTTACTGCCCTCGGCACCCAGTGGAAATGGCGCTGAAATCAAGTCAGCACCGCGATCGATTAGCGCGCGAGCCGTCTCGCCAACAAAGGGTTGTGCGGCTATGACACGGGTGCCTTCTCCAACAGCGGGTAAGTCGCCTGCCTTGCGCCCCGGATAAAAACTCACGTTGCCTATGCCGAGGTCATCAAAAAGCCGGCGGAACTGATCCTCAACGATATCGGAGACAGTACCCAGTACGATGAGGTTCTGCTCGCCACTGGCGAGCGAGGGCAGTTCAGCAACGGTACTTTTTAGACACTGATCCTCACCCTGAGTAAATGTTGTCTCAATACCACTGCCGCTAAAAGCAGAAATCCGGACCCTATTTTCGTGCTTAACTTGAAGCTTGGCGGCCGCCGTTTCGAGATCCAATTTAATGACTTCAGAGGGACAGGACCCTACGAGAAATAATCGATTGATGCCGCCACGTCGCGAAATTAGCTCCCCGACAACCCGATCTAGTTCTTCATGGCAATCAGCCATGCCCGCCAGATCTCGCTCACTCAGAATTGCAGTAGCAAAACGCGGCTCAGCGAAGATCATAACGCCCGCTGCCGACTGAATAAGGTGGGCACAGGTTCGCGAACCAACTACGAGGAAAAAGGCATCCTGAATACGTCGATGCAGCCAAATTATCGACGTGAGACCACAAAACACAGCGCGTTGTCCGCGTTCTTGCGTCTGAGGACCCGGGTGGTGCTCCTCGACAGAACTCGCAATCACCGAACTCATGAGCTAACACTCACTGCCATCTCCGCGTCTACAGCGGTCGAAACGGGCTTGGTTGAACTGGTCCGCGCTTTTTGAAATTTCAATAGAAACTGAATGGCGTTGACGACATAGGCGCTGTAAGCCGCCAGGGCCACCCACATTTGATCCTGAGGTGTACCAAAACCCGAGAGCCACATGAGGAGATACAGAGAATGCAAAGCGATCACGCCCATACTGACGAGGTCTTCCCAAAAGAAAGCAGGTGCGAATAGATAGCGTCCAAAAACCACCTTCTCCCAGATCGCTCCCGTCACCATGATCGTATATAAAATAGCCGTTTTAACCACGACAGAAATGGTTGCGGCCAGCAAGCCCGTTTCATTCAACAAAAAGTTGACGACAAACACGGTACTGACAGCAAATACCAAAAACTGTAAGGGTGCTAAGATTCCCTGAACAAGCGTCCACACCGTCTCATCTCGGCGTAACTTTTGCTCAGGCGTATATAACCCAGCGCCTGTCAGTTCGTTATTTTTATCATTCACACTACTCACCCCACTGTGTGTGCAGCACGCACATTGAGCGTCATGTTATTCATTCGAAGAGTAGTGTTCGGTCATATAAGTGTCAATATAATATTACAGTGATCCTGAACTAAAAACTTGACGTATTCAGGTGAAGACCAAGGAAGTGTAAACATGATGATGACGCCGGCAGTAACGCTGTGTACCATTCGCGTTTTTGAGACAACAGCATCGTCACGGCCGTGTTTACGTGTTAGGTAGTACCGGAGTAGCCCCCGCAGTGAATACCCTATCAGCGCCCTCTTCTGAGCTTCTGCTTCAGCATCTTGCCAATATCCAGCTCACAGTGAACGAAAACGATATCGTGCTGACTGCGCACGTCAACGGCCCTTCAAGCGCCTTGCTCGCTGACGATATGATCGGTCGATCACTACACGACCTAGTTGAGGCTCAAAATCACGCGACATTACAAAGCCGTTTAGTAGAAGCACGAACCCATGCGGACACAGCTGTCCGATGCGACCTATCTGTCAAACCGCGCGGTGGAAGCGGCGTCCCAGTGCTTTGCTGGATGTGCGCGGATGCGGCATCTCAGGAGGTGAGGATAGCCGCCATTGACCTGCTGCCCGAAGCGAGCCTTCGTCACCAACTGATCAATGCGCAACATGCCATGGAGCGTGACTACTGGTCCAAGCGTCGCCTAGAAGCTCGCTATCGGCGCTTGTTAGATATGGTCTCCGAGGGCTTTATTGTTGTCGATGACGCCAGCGGACGAATACTGGAAGCCAATCCGGTCGCCGCCTCACTTTTAATCGGAGCAAGCGCCAACTTAGTCGGCAAAGCGTTTCCGGCCGGCCTTGGCGATGACGCGCGCAGTACACTCGACAGACTGACCCGCGAGGCGAGATCCGTCACGACAACCGTGGATGGCATGGTACGCAATGAGGCGGGCTTAGAGCTCAATATCGCCATTACCTACCTCAGACAGTCCGGTGAGGGCCGACTTCTTATCCGACTGCGCGACGACAGTGAGCGACAACTGACGGGAGAGGAGTACCAATGTTTCTTCAGAGATGCGCCTGATGGCATTCTCGAAGTGGACGAGCAAGGCATTGTGCTGACTGCAAACGCAGCCTTTATCGAAATGGCGGGCATCGCCTCACCTGAACTCATTGAGGGACGACGGGCAGATCGCTGGATTGGTCGATCAGCCGTTGATTTGAATATTGTGCTCGATCATTCAAAACAAGAAGGTACAGTAAGGCTTTATTCGACAACGCTGCGCACTGAAACCGAATCCTCTGTTGACATCGAAATGTCCGTGGCTCGGATTAGGGAAAATGGATCTTCCAGAGTGATGATCTACGTGCGGGACATCGGCCGGCGTATCACCCCCGATCAATCAGTAGACGATCACTTGCCGCGCTCAATCGAGCAGATTACGGGTCGGGTTGGCCGTGTTCCACTAAAAGAACTGGTGAGAGAATCCACCGATGTCATTGAAGCGTTATGCATCGAAGCGGCGCTTAAACTGACTAGCGGCAACCGTGCCTCAGCAGCTGAATTACTCGGCCTTAGCCGCCAAAGTCTGTACACAAAACTGCGACGCTTTGATTTAGGCGATGCCGAAGTGGCAGGTGACAGCGATGCACTGTAAATAAATAAGTACGTTTTAATTGTCATGAATTGTTGACTGTTTGTTCCAGCATGTACACCATGCTGGAATGAGCAATTCATCGACTATTAACCCGGGGGCAACATCGGGCGGTTCGCTCGCTGACTATATTCAGCTCCTCAAACCCATTACATGGTTTCCACCTATGTGGGCACTGATGTGCGGTTTGGTGTCTGCTGGCGCAAGTCCCCTATCCAATCCTTTATTTTTTTGTGCGGGAATACTGCTGACCGGGCCACTGGTATGTGGCGCCAGTCAAATCATCAACGACTGGCATGATCGGGAGGTCGATGCGCTAAATGAGCCTGACAGACCTATCCCCTCTGGCAGAGTTTCGGAGTCAAACGCACTCCGCTTCGCCTTTGGGTGGAGCCTGCTTGCACAGGCTTGGAGTTTCACGCTGGGACCTTGGGTAGCAGGGGCTACTGCACTAGGTTTGTTCCTAGCGTGGGCCTACAGCGCCCCTCCGCTGCGGTTAAAACAAAATGGATGGTGGGGCAATCTCGCCGTGGGCGTCAGTTACGAGGGATTGGCCTGGATTACAGGCGCAGCGATAGTGCTAGGGGGAGCGTTACCCGGGTGGTCGATACTCCTAGTAGCCGCCCTCTATAGCATAGGTGCACATGGCATCATGACACTTAACGATTTCAAGGCGATCGATGGCGATATAACCATCGGCATCCGCACCCTACCGGTACAACTCGGTCCACAACCCGCAGCGCGCTTAGCCTGCTTCGTGATGATCGCACCGCAACTAGTCGTGCTCTATTGCCTAGCCATGTGGAATCACAGTACCGCGATGCTGTTAATCACAATGCTAGTCATTGGGCAGCTATTCGCCATGGCTCGCTTCCTGCGAGACCCGCGCGCACTGGCCCCTTGGTACAACGGCGTTGGCGTTACCCAATATGTCGCCGGCATGATGGTGACCGCAATGGCCATGGGAGGTCACCTTGGCTGATTTGAAAACCCTCTCTTGGCTCGCCATTTTCCGCCTGGGTCTAATACAGACCTGCCTAGGCGCATTAATATTTTTACCTACCAACACACTCAATCGCATCATGGTTGTCGAGTATGCCCTCGCCGCCTCCATCCCGGGCTTCTTAATCACGCTACATCATGTGGTTCAACTGGCGCGCCCTTACATTGGCTACGGCAGCGATAGGGGTGGTCGACGGACACCTTGGATCGTCGGCGGCATGATCATCTTGGCGACCGGCAGTGTGACTGCCGCTTTTGGCGCAACACTCGCCGCGCAGCTTGGTTGGATCGGGCATGTTGTTGCAGCCATAGGCTACCTCCTAATCGGGGTTGGCTCTGGCGCAGCCGGTACGTCATTGCTTGTTCTCCTCGCCAAGCAAGTGAGCGACCAACGCAAGCCCGCTGCCGCGTCACTGGTGTGGTTCATGATGATCATGGGCTTTGCTGTCACCGGGGGCATTACCGGCCAATTACTCGACCCCTTCTCTGAAGCGCGACTTCTAGCCGTTGTCGGCGGCACCGCGATTATCGCATTGCTCGTCACCTTCATAGCGATCATCGGTATCGAGAAACCTGATGTACCCGCAGCAGTGTCGACAGTAAAACCACAACTTCCCGACACCGCGACTAAGCCACCCTTTTTTGAGGCTATTCGAGAAGTCTGGGCGGAAGATCACGCGCGGCGCTTCACCATATTTGTATTTGCTTCGATGCTTGCCTACAGCGCACAAGATCTTATTTTGGAACCGTTTGTCGGATTGGTATTTGGCTGGACGGTCGGCCAGACCACGGCACTGGCAGGCATGCAACACGCCGGCATGCTCTTAGGCATGTTGGCGATGGCGGTCTCTACTTATGCGTTTAAGTCGCGCACGCGCCACGTCTTACACCTCTGGATTCGCGGCGGGTGTATTGTCTCGGCCATCGCACTCGTTATGTTGGCCTTTGGCGGTATGAGCGGTGCCGACTGGCCTATCAATCTCAACGTATTCGTTCTAGGCGTGGCCAATGGTAGCTTCGCTGTAGCCGCCATTGGCGGCATGATGATGCTCGCCGGGCAAGGCTTAAAACAGCGTGATGGACTGCGCATGGGACTGTGGGGTGCCGCCCAAGCCATATCATTCGCCATGGGTGGCTTTTTAGGCACTGTTGCTGTCGATCTCATGGGTCTATGGCTCAACAACCCTGCCGCCTCCTATGGCATCGTTTTCCTCGCAGAGGCCGCTCTTTTCGTATGGGCCGCCAGCCTGATTTTTAATATCGACCACCAGATCAAGGACACGTCAGCGCCTAACCTCGGCGAGCCAGAGGGCGTCCACCTAAAAACCCAACTTGGGGGAATAAATCCATGAGCGATAACAGAACAGACTTCGACGTCATTATCATCGGTGGCGGACCCTCCGGCGCAACTGCAGCTCATGAGATTGCAATCGCCGGTCATCGGGTACTGCTGCTCGAGCGCGCCTTCCGAATCAAGCCCTGTGGCGGTGCAATTCCGCCGTGCTTGCTGGGTGAATTCGACATACCGCGATCGCTGCTGAAAGCAGAAATTCAATCGGCGCGAATGATCTCACCGAAAGAACAAAAGGTAGATATGCCGATCGATGGTACGTTTGTAGGCATGGTGGATCGCGATGAGTTCGACCCCTGGCTTAGACAGCGAGCGCAACACGCAGGGGCTGAGCTTGAGATCGCGGCCTTTAAAAAGCTCGAGTACCTTGATAGCAGTACAATTGCAGTCACATACATCACAAAAGATGCTGACACGGAGACCAAAACTGCCACCGCTCGCTGTGTCCTAGGAGCCGATGGCGCTCGCTCAAGGGTGGCCAAACAAGGCATTCCGAAGTACGCCGAAATACCGTGGGTGCTTGCATATCACGAAATCGTTGAGGCACCAGAAACGGCCACCGGTGACTACGATCCCGAGCGATGCGAAGTGTGGTACCAAGGTAAACTGTCACCTGACTTTTACGCATGGGTATTCCCCCACGGTAAGTCGGCAAGTATCGGTGTGGGGAGTGCGTTTAAAGACTTTTCAGCAAAGGACTCGGTCAACGAACTCAGAGCCATCTCAGGTCTCGACAAAGCACGCACCATCCGTAAAGAGGGAGCCCCCATCCCCATGAAACCGATGAAACGATGGGACGATGGAAAGGGCATCCTCGTCTCCGGCGACGCAGCGGGCGTTGTAGCGCCCGCGTCGGGAGAGGGGATTTACTACGCCATGCTCTGCGGCCGCTTGAGTGCCGACGCCATCAAAGACTTCCTAGTGAGCGGTAAAGCATCTGCATTGCGAGCACCTCGCAAGCGCTTTATGAAACTGCACGGCCGAACGTTCTGGGCCTTGGGACTGCTTCAGTATTTCTGGTACCACAGCGATAAACGGCGTGAGCAATTTGTTGAAATGTGTAAAGACGAGGATGTGCAAACACTCACCTGGCAGTCTTACACTCAGAAGAAGCTTGTTAAGAAAAAGGGCAAGGAACACCTTCGTGTTGTCCTCAAAGACATTGCACAGCTTCTGGGCTTATCAAAAAGCACAGCGTGACCCGTGGATAGGTTACTGCAGTCCGGCTTCCTCATCGGCGGCATCGTCTTGCTCATTGTCCTTGAAACCTGCCTACTATGGCTCCGATGGCGTCAGCGACAGCAGGGAACACCGCCCCTTCGTTTTATCCCAAATCTCCTGGCCGGCGTCTTTTTGATGACAGGAATTCAACTCGCCATTTGGGATGTACCAGTAGGCGCGCTATTGGTTTGCCTGAGCGCAGCGGGGCTCTGCCATCTGCTCGAGTTCAAAGGCTATTGGCGGGATGCCTAGACAGTCCCGCCACAGTCTTACCAGGCTGGCTGCATAGCCACATTTTTCGGCATCTGGTTGGGTACCGTAGGTAGCAAAAACAGGCGCAAAATAGTGGCGCCGATGCCGACCTGTAATGACAAGCGCTTCACCTTGGCACCGATCCCGGAGACACCCTCGAGCGCATCGACTCGGATGTTCAAGTCCAGTAAGCGCTCTAGCCCGCGCTGAAACTTCGGATCTCGGGTATTCAGCGTCAGCGGAAAGACCTGCTTTGAGATTTCGGTCGTAATGTCGAAGACCGTATGATCAAACTCAGTAACATCCATGCCAAACGCCTCATACAGTTTCGGCCTTGAATGATCGCGAACGTACATGGTGGTATAGACAAGCACCAAGAACATGCGAATGAAGAGCTTGTTATAACCCGTGAGTAGCTTAGGGTTTGCACGCATTAATAGTGCGAAGCCTTCTCCGTGCGCAAATTCATCGTTACACCACTCCAGAAACCACTTAAATATGGGGTGGAACCGTCGATCCGGATTGCGTTCTAGATGTCGGTAAATGGTTATATAGCGTGCGTAACCAATTTTTTCGGAGAGATAGGTCGCGTAAAAAATAAATTTGGGGCGAAAAAACGTGTATTCCTTTTGCTGCTTCAACACACTGAGGTCAACTGCGACACCCAGTTTCTTTAGTGCTCTATTGATGAAGCCTGCATGACGTGACTCGTCACGCGCCATATAACGAAACAGCTTGGCTATCTCGGGATTATCCACCTTGCTCTCAATTTCTTGATACAAGACACAGCCTGAGTATTCGGCAGTGATCGAGCTGACAAGCAGATCTAGAAATTCAGCCTTGAGCTCGGGATCAGCATCGAGCTCCGCTGGGTCGAAGTCATAGTTTTGTTTGAAGTGCTCCCGATTTTTATCGAGCTCAAATGCAGCCATTATGACATCCCATTCGTCACGCACTGGCTCGATGTCATACTGGCCAATTTCTTCGCAGTTTGTCGTGTAGAAGCGCGGCGCAAGCGCACGACTTTCAAGAGCTTGCTTGGTACTGTCGTTCACCGCGGTTGCAGTTGAATCTTGTGCCATGTTTCCCCCGTATAGACTCTAAGCCTATCTATAACGAACTCGCCGTCTAACTTTATTTATCTTTGATTCGTAAACTTTATTTTACATTGGTCGATCAATCAAGTTAGAAGCGAAAGATGCCGCAAAGAGAGGGGTATCCATGTCCGAAAATGACACACAGCGTCTGTTCCATCTCGGCTACGTCAGTACAGAGACAGGTGATCTGGGCGCTGACGGTATGATTGAGTTACTGACCGAGGCGCGTAAAGCAAATTCTTCTCGCGGGATCACCGGTCTTCTTTTGCATCGCGAACGCTCCTTTTACCAAGTTCTCGAGGGCACCGAGGCCGAGGTGAAGCATACCTTCGAGGCCATTGAAAAAGATAAGCGGCACGACGGCATCGATATATTATTTCAAGGTGAAGTCGAGCAACGCGAATTTGCCGACTGGCAGATGGGCTTTCTAAGTCTGGATGGCGCTGATGTGAGTGAACTGCTGGGCTACTCGGATTTTCTATCGCGAGAGGATAACGCCAAGGAATTCCTTGAAAACCTCAGTCGTGGGAAGCGGTTGGCTCTGATGTTCCGATCGATGGAATGAAGACATAAAAAGTGCGAAGCACATGATCGCGATCTACACTTGAATCTATGGGCATTTGCCCCCATTTACTTAGTCAAGTGATAAAGGGAGAACCGCATTATGGAGTTTTTATCTTTTGGTCTTGTGAGCTCTGTGGCCGTTGCAATCGTGCTGATTGTAATTCTCACGAAAGCAGTAAAATTCGTCCCCCAAAATCGTGCCTTTGTTGTCGAGCGATTTGGCAAGTACACCCGCTCGCTAGAGGCGGGTCTCAACTTTCTCAATCCGTTTTTCGATCGAGTTGCATACAACCGAACTCTAAAAGAGCAGGCCTTTGACGTACCATCGCAAGCGGCTATTACCCGAGACAATATCTCGCTTGTCGTCGATGGTGTGTTGTACCTCAAGGTGCTGGACCCTTATAAGGCATCTTATGGCGTCGATGATTATGTCTACGCAGTTACGCAGCTAGCGCAAACCACCATGCGTAGCGAAATCGGTAAAATAGAGCTAGATAAAACATTTGAAGAACGTGAAGCGCTAAATAACAACATCGTATCGCAGATTAATGAGGCCGCCGGCCCCTGGGGTGTAATGGTGCTTCGATACGAAATCAAAGATATCGAGCCACCGCGAACCGTTCTTGACGCCATGGAACGACAGATGAAGGCTGAGCGAGAAAAACGTGCGTCTATTCTCGAATCAGAAGGTGAGCGCCAATCATCAATCAATGTGGCCGAAGGTGAGAAGCAAGCCCGAGTCCTCGCCGCCGAGGCTGAAAAATCAGAACAAATATTGAAGGCGGAGGGCGAGGCGAATGCGATTATTGCAGTTGCAAACGCGAAGGCTGAGGCGCTTGAAAAAGTGGGTGCTGCTGCCAACACTCAAGACGGCCAAAAAGCTGTTCAACTCGATCTGGCAGAGCAAGCTATCGCAGCCAAGCAAGCCATTGCGAGAGACTCGTCTGTCGTCCTCTTGAGCGACTCACAGACCAACGCATCAAATGTGGTTGCCGAGGCTATGACCATCGTAAACCGGCTCAACGATGTGCAGGTAAAGAATGACGCTCCTTGACTACTTCGCACAAAACCTAGCGAATTTCTGGTTCGCTCTAGGGGCCTTGTCATTAGTGATCGAACTTGTAGTGCTCGGCATGAGCACCATTGTGCTTTTTTTAGTGGGTCTCGGCTCCCTTTTGACGGCACTGTTGATCTATCTAGGCATCGTGCCCAATGACTGGCTGGCCAGTTTTGCGGTTATGGGGGTGGTCTCATTCCTGCTCGGTGTGGCGCTATGGAAGCCCCTGAAACAATACCAATCGGCCACGCCACCGCGTTCGGGTCAAAGCTCTGACTTTGTGGGCTATGAATTTACGCTTGAGAGTCTGCTCGATAGAGAGACCCATTCGAGCCACCAGTTTTCAGGTGTTACATGGCGTGTGGAATTGGCGCGCGAAGAGGGAGACAAGTCACTGGCGCCCGGAGATCGTGTGTGTGTTGTTGCACTGCATCCGGGGATCCTGGTAGTGACTCAGGCGAGCTAGATTGTGCGCTACGCGGCAGAAACAATAGCGAAATTACCGTCAGCCGTCCCCACAAGTTTTTCACCAACGTAAAGCTCGCCATGAAGATTGGCAAAGCGCCGGCCTCGGTTAACCACATGTACCTGACACTCGACCACGCCGCTGACGACAGGTTTAAGATAATTCATGGAAATCTGAATAGTGGCGCAGATATCGCCCTCATCTAGACACGACATCAGCGCCGCGCCCATTGCGGTGTCGATCAGGGTAAATAAAACACCGCCGTGAACCACACCGTTTGGATTGAGATGCCGGTCTTGAATAGTCAAACGGCCGTTGCCAACACCGCTGCCGTCGGTGGAGACATCGAAACCAACTAGCTCGGCGAATCCAGGATGCGTTAAGGCACTCATAATATTCCAATTAAAACGGTGAACCCCGGATCATAACAGCTAAGCACTTATAACCCAGCTAGGCCCCATCGTTACGAGGTGGGCAACTGCATATTTCGCAACCCCAAAGACTCGGAAAATGCCGCCGGTAACGGCTCTAGATCGGACTGCATGGTGTCGCTCCAGCGATTTAGAAATCCAAATAGAGAAATAACACTCACGATCTCAACAATATCCCGTTCAGAGTAATGTGCCTTCAACGCCATGAAGTCATCATCGGAGGAGGCATTGGGTTGAAGTGCCGCGTGCCATGCCAGCCTCAATGCAGCACGCTCCGCATCGGAAAATAAATCGGAAGATTCAAACTCGAACACAGCTTCGATTTTTTCGCGGGAAACACCAAGGTTATGTGCAGAGTGCGAGGTATGCGCCTGGCAGTAATGACAACCATTCGCAGTACTTGCCACCATTGCGACGAGTTGTTTGAGGCCGCGATCTACCCGACCCTGCTGTAAGATCGTCGCACCTATACCCCCAAACGCCTTTAGCAGCTCTGGCCAATGGGCCATCGACAGCATGTTATTGGGTAAATACCCCATGGTTTCTTCAAGGAGCTGAAACATGGGTTCAAATTCAGGTAGCTGCTCTCTTGATACGTTTGCTATTCGTGCCATGTTCGTTCTCCGTAGTGGGTGACCACCCAAAAAATGATCTCCAAGGCGCTCTGTGTTTCACTAAATGGCCATCGTCAATCCAACGCACTAAACCACTGATTTTTCTGACTACCGCAATTTACACAGTTGCTGACACAGCGTTGGCGAGCATCTGCATCATGTAGGGTTTTGTAAGGCACGCAAGCTCTCGGCGTCATTAGCGGATGTGGGACTCAATAAACGCTGCCTGGCGTCGGTAGTAAAACAAGCGATTGGACAGTTTTCGCCACCCGTGCCCCTCATCGGGAATTCTTATGAACGGCGCGTCAATCCCGTTGTCCCGTAAGGTTCTCACCATGACCTCAGTCTCGTAAATATCAATACGAGGATCCTGCTCGCCGTGCGAGTAGAGCACAGGAACGCGAATCTGGTCCGCCTGGCGAATTGGCGAGTTGATGGTATAAAAGGCCCGCCACTCAGGGTCGCGAATATCGCCATACTCGATGAGATCAGATGCCTTGAGCGCAGGCGAAGCCACTTCCAGCGCCGTCACCCAGTCCGCAACACCATATCGGGACACACCCGCCTTAAACGCGCTAGGGTAGTTTGCGAGGACTGCGTTCACCATGTACCCACCGTAAGAGCCACCTGACACTACCGCCCTACTCGCATCCACTCGCCCGTCTCGCTCAAAAAAGGCCAACATATCGACAAGATCACGCACACTATCGAGGCGCTGTCGCTGGTCATCCAGCGTCACATAGGTCCGACCAAAGCCCGTTGATCCACGCACATTGGGTTTAAACACGGCCACACCGCGGGCAACGTGATACTGCGTTACCGGATCGAAGGTCGCTCGCGATTGCCCAGTAGGGCCACCGTGCACCTCAAAAATGACGGACGGCGGTTTGTCCGAGCCACCAACGCTAGGTAAATACAAGAGCCCTTGCAGTTCGACGCCATCGCGAGCAGGCATTCGCACACTCACGGGACGTACTAATGTTTCGGAAGCAATACCGGCGAGATTCGAGCTAACGAGGCGCTCTCGCGTTTTGGAGACCAAATCCACTGCATAAAGATCTCCCGGCGTCCGCCAACCGTTGACGCCGACTATCAGAGCAGAGGTTTGACGGGAACAGCTGAGGCTGTAAACACCCTCAGGCAAGGATGGGAATTCGATGGGTTCGCCACTACTAAGTTGACGCCCGCGCAGCACATCAAAGCCATCTCTATTTTCAGTCCACACTAAATAGTCGTCGGCCGGCCCACAGAGATTGACAGCGCTGAGGTCATACTCAGATTCCGCTAATGATTCAAACTCACGCGTGTCGATATCGTAGGCAACCACCGCGGTAAATTCCCGATCAACATTGGTTCCAAGGAACAAGGTCTTGCCGTCAGAGGACCAGACAAATCCACTGTCACCGTGGTTTGCTCGCGATTCAGGTTGCGAGACGATCTTGAGCTCATTGGTTTCAATATCGAGGAGATAGAGAAAATCCGAGTCCTCACCCACCGTTTCCGTTACTACGAGATAGCGTCCATCTGGCGATAAGGCTTGAGCAAAATTGCCGTAGTTACCTTCATAAATTAGCTCGGCTTCGCCAGTTTCAATCGATGCGCGATAAATGTCGTAGTGAAGTCCCGTCCGCTCGGTGGAAGAAAAAAACAGCGTGTCGCTGTCAGCTGCAATATCGCCAAGAGCGCGAAATCCGCCCTGACTTGCAGCAAAAATCTCACGCTCATATTGGCCATAACGATCGATATAGAGATAAGCCTCTTGCTCATCCCCATCATTATCAGCGCCGTAGATCAAACCCGTGCTATCCGGCATCCAGCGGAAAAAAGTGATGCCGTTCCCAAAAGTCATCTGCCTCGGCGCTCCACCCGCAAGGGGGAGAGTCCATAATTGCGGGACGCCTGTGACGGAAGAGCGATAAACGACTTGCTTGCCATCGGGCGATAGCTTTGCCCCTGATACGCCACTGGCTAGTAAATAACGAGATACGTCAGCCGGAGACTGACCCGCCAGACCCACAGACAGCGCCTCCTGCGTCGGAAAGACCGCAGCAAGTTCTGTCGTTGTTTGATCTGAGCACGCCGACACACCCAAACCAAAAAGAAGACCTATGACCGGCCACCTAATCGCTCTCTGCTTTCCCAACTTATATTACTCCTCAGCAATTACTATCTTACGGCAGGCTCGCGCAGGCTTAGGACACCTTTATCTGCATCCATCTCAGCTCGAGCACCTACCGGCACCGTGCTCTGCTGATCCACATGTCCAATCATAGCGCCAAAATAGCAGGGAACCTGCAGTGGCTCACAGTGCTGCCTGAGAATATCCATCAGGGAAAAGTTACCCAAACCCGGATTGGGTTTTACGCCGGTGAAATGACCAAATACGATCCCGCTGACACGATCAAGCAGACCGCTAAGTCTCAGCTGAGTCATCATGCGATCCACCCGGTAAATGGCTTCGCCAACATCCTCCAAGAACAGGATGGCACCATCGGCAGACGGTAAATAGGGCGTGCCCACTAGCGCTGACATCAACGTCAAATTGCCACCTATGAGCTGTCCCTCCGCCTTTCCTGAATTAATTGTCTGAATACGGTGGTCGCGCACCACCAAATCATCATCGATCACAAGAGGGTTTTGATACTGGGCTGCCTTCGCCTCAAAAATGACATCGCGCATGCCCTGATAGGTGAAAGGATTCCAGCGGGACATCACATTTGGACCGTGAAATGTGATGAGTCCCGTCTTTGCGTAAATAGCGTTCAGCAAACTGGTAATATCACTGTAACCGAGGAAGACTTTAGGGTTGTCCCTGATTAGCGCAAAATCGAGATAAGGCAAGATACGACTGGCCCCCCAGCCGCCCCGAAGCGCAAATACGGCGTCGACCTGTTGATCAGCAAACGCGGCGTTAATGTCGTCAGCCCGATCTGCGTCCGTGCCCGCCAGATAGCCAAAACGATCCATGACATGCGGGCCTATCTTTACAACGAGACCCATTGCCTCTAATCGCTCAACCGCGAGCTGCAACTGTAGCGACTCGTAGGTCACCGAGGCCGGTGCCACCAGACCGACGGTATCGCCCGTCCTCAACCGCCTGGGTCGACTCGGTCGACTCGTGCCACTCGCCAAACTATAGGTAGGGAGCGTCCCCGCCAGCGCTCCGGCAAGCCCTAATTGAAGCAGTGATCGTCGATGCATCCCCTACCCTTTTGCTGATTACTAGTAACAACGGCGAAAAAATTCGTCGAGATGAGCTTGGCAGAGGCCTGCGCTCGCGGCAAGCTAAGACCCTGTAACTTCAGGTAATGTGCCTTGCGACTGACGCCAGTACTACTGTTATTCATTTCCGAGCTAATTCAAGCGCATCCTATTGAGCTTGAAAATGCGGCGACAGCAATCCAAGGCCTACTCACTGATATCCGATATGCTGGTAACGACAATTTTCTTGGTAGACCCGTCGACGGTTACCAAGCGCCCGCCTGCCTGCTCAGCCGTGATTCGCTACAGGCCCTTACTCAGGCACAAGAGCACGCCCAGAAAATCGGATTAACGCTGCTGGTTTACGACTGCTACCGACCACAGCGCGCAGTGGACGATTTTATCAGGTGGATTCAATCTGACGTCCCGCAGACGATGAAAGAAAGGTATTACCCCAACGTCAAAAAAGAAGATCTGATTGCTCAAGGTTATATCGCAAGCCAGTCGGGTCATTCGCGGGGCAGCGCTATCGACCTGACGCTAGCAGACGCAAGAACGGGCGAACCCATCGACATGGGCACATCTTGGGATTTTTTTGATCCCAGCTCTCATACCGACAGCGTCGCTGTAAGCAATGATGCGAGACAAAACCGTCGAGCACTAAAAGGTATGATGGAGGCGGCGGGCTTTCGAGCTTACTATGCGGAGTGGTGGCACTTTACACTCATAGACGAACCCAATCCCAACATCTATTTCAATAGGGTGATTAAATGACGCTGTGGCGTGCTTCAAATCAGGGCGCTGCTCCCAACCAGAGTGCAGCTGCCATTGGGGCCACCACGACCAAACTTGATCACGGACGATAAGGAAAACCCATGCGATCACCTCTGTTAGCTCTATTCGTCTGTGTCAACGTGATGCTGGTCGGCTGCTCGAGCAAGTCGATAACTGAAGCCGCTGACTTGGTGTTTCAAGGTGGCGCCGTATTCACCTCAGATCCAGAAAATCCAACAGCATCGGCTGTTGCTATCCGTGGCGATCGAATTGTCTATGTGGGTAACGAGAGCGGCGTTGCCTCATTTATTGGAGACAATACCCGGCAAATCACCATCGGTGATGGCTTGCTGATCTCGGGCTTTATGGACTCGCACACCCATGTTTTCAATGGATCATTCTCCGACGTCGGCGTCAATTTAAGTCTTGCTGATACCCGAGAGAAGCTGCAGAGCGCGCTAGAGGCGATTCGAGACGCGAATCCCGGTAACGGACCTATCTACGCACGTGGCTGGCAAAATCACCTGTTCCCCAAGACAGGTCCGTTAGCACGAGAGCTCGATACTATTTTTGGCGATCGAGTCGTCATTCTCGGCTCGGTTGACGGACACTCTCGATGGTTCTCAAGCAGAGCATTAAGAGAGGGGGGTGTTGATGCGGGCTATCCCGATCCTCAGCCGGGTATCAGTTTCTTTGAGCGCGACCCATTGTCCAACGAACCTCTCGGTACTGGACGAGAGAAAGCCGGTCAACACATTCAAGCCGCGTTTGTTCCAGGAGATAAAATGGCTTACGAAAGGCGCTTTTCAGACTGGCTACCCCGCGCGGCAGCGGCAGGCCTCACCGGGGTCTTCGACGCCTGGGCCGGCGCTCCAACTGAGCAGGACGCTTATGCAATTTGGCAAGCCTTGGGCGAATCAGGCGAGCTAACGCTTCGTATTTTTGGTTCGGTACGCGAGGTGGATTCGGCTGATGTCATCGCATCGCGATTTAAAGCGTTTAGTGAAACGTACGCGAGTGACATGGTGCGCCCGGAAGCTATTAAGCTCGCGGCCGATGGTGTCCCGGAGGGCCACACCGCATTTTTACTCACGCCCTATGTCGACTCTACAAACGAAGACTTTGGTCAACCCATGATCTCCAAAGCTGACCTGACCGCCAATATCACAACTTACTTCAGTCACAATATACCGGTCCATATCCACGCGATTGGGGGTGCAGCTGTCAGGATGTCACTCGATGCCATTGAGGCTGCAAGAAACGAGACTGGCAACCAAGCTGTGCGTGCGACGATCGCACACATGGACTTCGTGCATCCAGACGACATACCTCGCTTCGCAGCCCTCAATGTTACGGCACAGACATCAATCCAATGGGCGGCACGCGATCCGTCCTACTTCAATATCGGGTCTTTTGTCGGCATGGATAAGGTAGAGAATGCCTATCCGGTGAGATCGATTATGCAGTCAGGCGCCAATCAAAGTTTCGGCGCAGACTGGCCCGCGTCAGCGTATCTTTCGACGTATAAACCGCTAGAACTGATTGAAGCGGCGGTAACACGACGGCTACCGGGCGAACTGGCTATGCCGGTTAGAAATGCCGATCAAGCCGTTTCGGTCGGTGAGGCTATTATTGCTATGACACGTAACACAGCCATTCAAGTAGGAGAGCTTGATACTCTGGGGTCTATTTCGGTGGGTAAATTGGCGGACGTGGTGCTGCTAGAAAGCAATCTATTTGATATTCCAGCAGACAACATCCATTCGACAACGATCACCATGACGGTAGTCAATGGCGACATCGTGCATGGTCAGTAAGAGGCAAAGGCCAATAGCCTAGGGTCGAATGACATCGATCAAGCGCTCTCAGCCATGCTTTACTGTTCTCGACAGTTTCCGACCACTCTCGACGTTACAGACAGTAATTACGCGCGCGCCATGACTCGCTTAAAGACCCGGTCAAACGTTTGCAGGTCCTCTAAGCGTCCCATACTAATTCGAATATAGTGAGGGTAACCCTCGTAACCTGCATTGATTAAAACACCCTCGTCAGCCATCGCTTTCCGCACGACCATGCCGTCTCTACCCGAGTCGACAAATACAAAATTTGCATCTGAGGCGACGGGGTTCAAGCCGACATCAGCGAGTGTCTTTTCCACCATAGCTCTACCCTCAAGTACCTTGTTGCGTGAAAACGCAATGAACTCTTTATCGATGTAGCTGTGGTAGGCGGCGGTTAGTCCAATGCCATTGGGCCATGCCATTATGTACTTGAATGTCTTTGCGATGATGTCAGGGCGACCAAGGCCATACCCGACCCGCATACCTGCCATACCGAAGATCTTCGAGAACGTGCGAGTAACGAGGATGTTTTGCCCGTCGCGAACGAGGTCAATCAGCGTGTCCCGCGCCGGGTTCTCTGCCAATTCGTTATACGCCTCATCGACAATGACCAGCGCCTTTGGACCTACTTTGCGACAAAAATCGCGCAATCTACCCGAATCCATCGGAAGACCTGTCGGATTGTTCGGATTGGCTAGGTACACAACCTTCACCGATTCATCGACCATTGCTTCCATCGCGTCAAGATCAACCTGTAGATCGTCGCGCAAAGGCACTCGCACCACCGATACGCCAAGGCCCTCCGCGTATCCGAGGTGGGCGTCATAGGTCAGAGAGGGTGTCAGTACTTTACCCTCCGAGCCAAACGCTAGCAGAGCCGCCTGTAAGCCCTCATTTGATCCCGAAGAGATGAATAGATTGTCATGGCTGAGTCCGTGATCAGCCGCTATGACATCCATCAAGTCGTCTCTTATCGGGTAGTCATAGGGCGAGTCGGGGTAATAGGCACTCAACGACAGCACTTTTCGGACTTCGGCAAGGGCCCTCGGACTCGGTCCGTACGGGTTTTCATTGAAAACCAATCTTACTTGTCCCTCGGGAATAAGATACTGGCCGAGGGCTGGCAACACAGACCCCGCACATGCCGTGGTGCCCAAAGCCGCTAAAAAGTGACGTCTGTTCATATCTCCCACTCCGTTGTTGATAAGTATCTATCTGCGAAACCAGATGTCGCACCTCATTAAACTTACCGTAAGCTATATCTACTGTAAGCACTTTGCGCTGCGTTTGGCAGATCTATTCGCTCGTCCAATATAAGCATTCACAGAACGGTCAATGCAGGCAGAGCAACAATCGCCTCTTGATACTCTTCGGGCGAGTTAAAATTCAAACAAGGCTCCCAGTCATCCGGTGCAACCGCGACCTGCCACGTATGGGCCTTTACAAAGTCCATCACCGATCGCCCCCCTGACGCAACATACTGCACCATATCTCTCCCAAGCTGAGCCGAAAATAGCCCGTGTAACGGATGCAAGCGTTGACTTGTGAGTAAGGTAATAGACGCTTCAGATTGCGACGACGTCAAGACCTTCAATATCTGAGTTGGTAAAATCAGCGAGTCTATTGGAATGACAAATAAGGACCCCGCGTCCTCATCGTCCATTGCGACTGTGCGTAGCGCCTGGCCTAGCCCAGATAACGGCCCCGCCGACTCAAGGGTGTCATGAATATAATCAACCGAATAAGCTTCCAGCTCAGGATAGTCCCTGCTACCAGAGCAAATAAAAATACGTAGCTCGGGGAACATCGCTCTGAGCTCTTCAACCTGCCGCTCTATCAGTGAGGTTGCGCCATTCACAAGCGATGCCTTATCCACACCCATTCGACGACTCTCGCCTCCGCATAAAATGGCTGCGGCGTGAATGTGGCTACGGCCCTCGTTCGCTAGGATCACCGTATCTCAGACCAGGGAAATACGGAGACAACGACATCGCTACCGGCCGGTAGATGTCCGACTTCAGCTGGGATTTGAATCGTGCAGTTCGCCAACGCCAAGCCCATGACACGGTGCGAATCTTGACTACCAAGGGCTCGTACCTGCCACACGGGCCGATGTTTACCATCGAGTGCGCTTTGCAGCACACCGCGCTGAAACTCCAACCTACCCGGGCGTCGATTAAGATCCTCGGTCAAGATAGCGCGCACGTACCCATGAGTTCCTTCCTTATCGCCACTCATTAGATATGTGATCGCTGGCAGATAAAGTTCGGTCAACACAACAAACGACGACACGGCATTACCGGGCAAACCGAAGAAAAGCGCTTGTCCACCTGAGTCTTGGTCGAGCCGTCCGAAGCAAACGGGCTTTCCAGGCTTCATGGCCACTTTATAATTGGTCACCTGCCCCATGGCGGCAACACAGTCACGCACGTAGTCGTAATCGCCTACTGAGACGCCACCACTACTGATCACAATATCAGCACCGTTAGCGGCGCGTTGCAACGCGTCAGTAATGGCTTGGGGCGTATCGTCTATGACACCCAGATTGATGAGATCTAAAGGATAGTTCTCAAGAACCGCCTGAATGGAAGCCAAGTTACTCTCGTAAATATCGCCCTCGCCTAAGACGTCGCCAGGTCGCTTTAGCTCATCACCCGTCGCAAAAAAAGCCACTCGCAACCTGGGGCGAACTGATACGTGGGGAATGCCCTGACTGGCCAACAATGGAATCATGTTAGGGGTGACGCGCTGGCCTGTCTTTGCAATGGTTGCGCCCAAGGCAATCTCTTCACCGCGACGTCGAATATTGGCGCCGAACGCCGTCTGTTCGACGATACGAATCGTCTCCGCCTCACGATCGACATTTTCTTGGATGACGACGGTGTCAGCCGACTCGGGCACCACGGCACCGGTAAAAATACGGACACACTCGCCGTTTTCGAGCGGACTACCGCTGTAAGGCTGGCCTGCGCGGGACTCGCCGCGCACAACATAACAGGGGCCATTCATTGCGCTTACATCCTGCGCTTCCTCATTGCTCAGATCGGTGGGCGGTAGCGTGGCAATAGCATAGCCGTCCATGGCTGATACATCCGCTACCGGGAGATCCAGCGTCGCGCTGACATCTTCCGACAGGTACCGACCGGGTGAACTTGCCAACGAGATGGACTCTGGCTGTATCATCTGCTGGTCACGCCAGGCTGCGCACAACGTGTGTAAATTGTCCTGTGCTTGAGCAAACGTGATCATTCGATAAGTCCGACATTAATTCAACCATTGTGCTGCCGGACCACGAACTGAGCAAGACACTGATTATCCGAGCCGGAAATTACTTGCGTCGGCGAGAAAAAACCTCTTTTACCATGGGTTCAAAATACGACAGCGGTCGTGTCGGGTAATCGGGATCGAACGAAGCTTGATCCCAGGCCTCACAAAAGTGCACACACTGCTCGTAAAAGGGATGATCTTTGTATCTGTCGCGGGCGTGACGATCACCACCCACATGATGCGCATAGTAGTAAGCCTGAAAGAGACCGTGCTTTTCAATGACCCAAACAATTTCGTCGCTGACAAACGGCTTGAGCACTGCCGCTGCAAATTCTGAGTGACTCAACGGTGCTAAATCATCACCGATATCGTGCACCAGAGCGGCTACCACCCAGTCGATACTGGCACCCTCATCCTCAGCGCGCGTCGCGGTTTGCAATGAGTGCTGGAGACGGTCAATTTTATAGCCCGCCAATCCACTAGAGAGTGACGACAAGGCGCTCATAATGCGATGAGGTAAACCGTGAATATGATCGTTCTCAAGCTTTTCCAGCATGATGTAGTCAGCTTGCGTACCGTCTTTCATCTGCGTGAAGGAAACGTCAGTCATGAGTCCTCTCTAATACAGTCAGCATGTTTCGAACGTTATCATGCTCGAAGTACGCATCCTGCAAGTGCCGGAAACCGGCGTCCTCAATAGCCTCTCGCCCGTGAAGAATTCGATGGCTGGCTACCACTAAAATCTCCCCGCCATGAAGTCGAAATCGACGATTGAAAGGCGACGTGATAAGTCGACGGCTCAGCTTGTAGTATGCGTCGTAGAAAGCCGCTGTGTCCGGATTTAAAGGATCCATAACCTGCATCAACTGGTTGGAGTAACGAAAAATACCCATCTCACCATTTGGATTTAAACGAATAATCGGCTCGCAGGCGAACGTCTCATTGCCGTCATCAAATTCCCGAAAGGGTACGGCGACCCGACAGAGGACATCAAATGCTGCGGGATCCTCTTGTCTGAAGGCTTGCAGTACAGCCCAACCGTCGTAAATCGTGGAGCGCCCCCCTGTAGCCTCGTTTGCCAGCATGTGTAACGCTTGGACACTCGGCGGCCACGAGTAACTTGCAAAGTCGTTGTGTGGGGGCAAGGGAAGGCTTGTGTGGGCGACGTTGTACCCTTTTGGGTCCACTTTGACATTGTGTATCCGGTCAAACAGCACTTCGCGGATTGGGCCCAGTCTCGCAGCAAGCCGCTCAAGCGTAAGCTCTTCGGTTGGCGAATTTGTCAGCACCAAGACGCCGGCCTCAAGAAACTCCTCGATGGCCCTTATCGCGTACACCCTGTCAGACAGGAACGTCGTAAAGTCAAAGTACCCCGGCGAGTAGTCATCGCTCCAGGGACGCCATTTCGGCTGATCGCGTACATGATTAGCCTCTAAAAATGATCTCGGGTAGACGCTGTTATGTCCCTCTGACCATGTCACTTTGAGGCCTTCAGCATCCGCGCAGAGAGACGCCACGCTTACCGACTCTAAGGCGGCGAGATGAAAGCGTTTTTCTTGAGTCTGTTCGATTCGGCAGTCGGGACAAGGACAAACATCCCGAAGCCACAATGTTGGCAACATCATCGAGCCGCCATCGGGCCAATTTACCCGCACGTTTGCCGGCATTTCGGCACTCATCAGGCCATATCTCGCATAGGCTGTCCTCGACATTATTTGATCTTATTTTTGTCGTATAGGAAACCAGAAATTCGACGAAATCAAGGCAAATTTTTCAGCCTAAGAGAGGGCCCGCAATGCCAAAAAGAACTCAGCTACGCATCAGAATTTTCAGCAAGTCGACAGCCTCTAATTGCTGCGAATAACGCCTTGCAATTCATCATCCTATCAACAGATCCGACAACATGGATAACCATGGCTCCAGTACCCTATGCGCTAAATATTACCGATTAGGCCGCCAGCTACCATGGAATCCATAGGGGACTCGGTGATCTAAACGTGCAGTGGCTACTGGGCCATCGCTAACGGCTTGGGCATCTAATATGACTAACGATGATGTCGCTGTTTTTGCGGTGTAAATCGTCGCCAGTAGCCAGCCATCGCCCTCTAGTGAATTCGGCCCCTTCTCTACAAAAACAGGTTCTGAAACACCGTTCCCGACACCGGCATCCCATGTCTGAACTTTGCCGCTGTCGTAATCGACATGTGTAATCTCGTTAAATAAACCCCCATCGCCTTTGGCTCGCTGCGAAGCCGATGCAATGAAGCCGTGCCTGTGTCGTGCTGTGGCAAATCGGTCATCAATACGCGGGAATTCCGATGCGACATCTAGGGTCCGATCCCGATCGATACGCCCGGAATTCACGTCCACTGTCCAACGCGTCAATTTCCCTTGCGCATCTGCGTGCGCGGGATTGCTACCGTCTGCACTGGGGAAATTCGGGGCTACCGGAAAATCGATGGCGTCGAAGGTGACTTTTGGACCGTCGTTCCAGGCATTGAGGTAGTGAAATACGAAGCACACGGGCGCAGCTAGCCAGCGAATCTGTGATACCGGCGCATCGCGTTTGAGAACGCCGATGTAAGCCCCTACCGACCGATCGAATGCAAAGGGAAACCCGATTGTCGCGATGCGACTCATATCGCAGGTCAATGGAAAAATAGGGAACAGAACGTAGTCGCGCGTCATCACAAAGTCGTGAATCATCGCTGCATAAGGCGCCTCAAACACATCAGATCGCAGCGTGCGCCCACTGCGATCAATGACGTGGTAGGTCATGGTTTTGCTACCAAAGTGGTCAGTCATGTACCCAAAGCCATGAAGCTCACCTGTCTCGGGATCAATCTTTGGATGAGCGGTCATCGCACCGTTGATACCATCACCGTAGTGGCCGTAACCCTTTGATGTGAGCGATTGCGGATCCATACTAAAGGGGTGACTCCCCTCCTCTAGCGCAATCAAATGATCACCGTGGGTCAGAATGTGGGTATTGGCCACGCCATTTCGGCGGTTACTCTCAAGCTGACCCGTGTCTTTGTTGATATTAATGTCTAAGTTGAGCCCGTGGCCTAGCGCTATCTCCTGCTCTAATTTTGGGGTCCGCACCCATCGGTTGCGATAATCGACACGTCCATTGTCGATGTGAAAGGCATGCACCATGCCGGCACCGAAGAACCAGTGGTAAGTACCCTCGACGAACTTTGGATTGGGTCCTATGCGATAGAGCGAGCCCGATATACCCTCTGGAACGCTGCCATCGATGACCAGATCATCATAAGACGCCTCAAAATTAATGGGCCCGTAGTTGCCGCGAAGCTGCGGATGATTTGGGAGGGGTGCTGCCATGACGAAAACGCCTTTTTAGCGGAGATTCGTAAACCATACTCAACTTGCCGCGCCGCGAATAGCGTCTTTACTTCAAATATCGACTTTCATGGCTGATGTCCATGGTGGCTGGCTAAAACGCTTATTAGTGGTAGCCTCAGTTGGGATTATCAGAAATTGCGAAGGCCTAAAATGGCAAACCACCCGTTTGATTGGAATACTTGGGGGCGCATGGATGCGACCTCCTTAGCACTTACCATTAGGGACAAAGATGTGACCCTGCCGGAAGTCATGTCACAGTTCGCCGAGGCCGTAGCATTGCAAAATCCTCGTCTTAACGCCGTGGTAGAACTATTTGATGATGCGGTGGCAGAACCACATAAAAGTGGTGCTAATCCGGATGGTCCCTTTTTTGGCGTGCCCATCCTCATCAAGGATATGGGATCGCGGGTGGCAGGCAGGAACCAGCAGATTGGTCTTGGCTTTAAGACAATGGACTTAGCGCAAGAAGATGATCCACTCATAGAAAACTTTCGAGAGGCGGGTTTTATTGTCTGCGGTAGAACTGCCGTACCGGAGAACGGCATGACACTTATTACGCACAGTCTTCCCCAAGGCGATACGCGGAGCCCTTTTAATCTCGAGCATACCCCGGGAGGATCTTCTGGCGGCTCGTCTGCCGCCGTGTCTGGTGGTATTACGCCCATCTGTTCGGCATCCGATGGCGCCGGGTCCATTCGCTTTCCCGCAGCCTGGACAGGCCTTGTTGGGTTAAAAGTGACCCGCGGTATGAACCCCTTACCACGAGGGCTTAATGAATCAATTTTGGCTGGTGCGGTTGAGGGAGCTCTCGTAAGAAGCGTGCGAGACTGCGCGGCCGTCTCCGAGGTATTAGCTGTACATCGCCATTTGGGTGGCAGTTTCATGCCACCACACCCGCCACCCGCCCTTCAGCGAGAACTTCGGTCACGACCGAGAAAATTTCGGGTGGGCGTTAGTTTAGACACTTGGGGGACGTCTCTAAAAGCAGACTCCGACATAATTAGAGCTGTCGAACACACCTGCGACAACCTCAGCGCGCTCGGCCATACCATCGTCGACATTCGTGCAGACCAAATATGTGACTTCGATGCCTTGAGAACGTCATTTTCGGTAGCCGAGTGGCTTCTTCCCATCAGTCGAGAGCTCATGCACCAAGTCAGTCAAGCCGACAGTGATTTAACCGATGAAAATTCGTCTTGGCAGCTCCGCAACCATTTGGCACTTGCTGATCGCTATAGTGTGGATGATCTCTTTGACGCCCAGCTGACCACCGAGGGCTTAATGCGGCGCTGGGGTGATTTCTGGCAAAGCGGTCCTTGCGATTTGCTACTCTCGCCTGTTACACCGATTACATGTCCTCGGTTAGATTCGTCTTATCGAATGGACTCAGAGCAAGCTTTCGACAGCTGGTTTGACGACCTGTTTGATGCAGCCTGCTACACGATACCGGCTAATCACATGGGGTTACCCGCCTTGTCGCTTCCCGCAGGTATAGATCGAAACGACTGCCCCATCGGCATCCAACTCATGGCACCCTGGCGTCACGAATCCGATTTAATCCATATTGCAGCGCAACTCGAGTCGGCTCATCCAGAGGTCTTCCAATCGCCTACAGCAAGCGGTTTATCAAGCTAGGCTGATGCAACCATCCGCGTCGTATTCAGAGCGAGATACCCAGAAACATCTTCTGGGTTGCTGGGCTTTGGCTGTTCTGGGCGCAATGCCCTTTGCCATCCAACCCTTTTTTCTGGGGGCGCTAGGCAGTGAATTTAGCCTCAAACCAGATCAGCTAGGACTTCTTGCAGCCGCGGATATTTTAGGCATTGTCATTGCCAGTTTTTCAGGCGTTTGGTGGGCGAAGCGTTTTGCCTTTGCACGCCTGGTAAAAATCGCGGCAATCACGATGACGATGGGGTATCTCGCCCTCATTTTTGCCGATAATTTTCTTGAGGTATTTTGGATTAGGGTCGTATCCGGATTGCTTGGTCATGGCATAGCGTTCTCGCTAGGCACCGCTTTCTTGTGTCGAACGCGCTACCCAGATCGCGCCATCGCAATCAGTGTGATTACGCAAATAAGCTTTAGCGCAGCACTTTTATGGTTTTTGCCAAAAATCCTAGCAGCGACCGATATTCCAACGGTTTTATTCTGTCTAAGTGTCGTAATCCTTTGTGTACTGCCGTTGATCTTGCTGATCGAACCCTCTGCGACGCCAAGATCGCCCTCGGGGAAGGCTCACTCCTCTGCACTACTCGGCTGGTTACTGATCGCGCTTGTTTGTTATCAACTCGGGCTCTCAGCCATCTGGGCCTTCATCGAGGCCATAGGCAGTGCCCGTCTTTTCTCCCTCGAAGAAACCGGACTTATGCTCGCTATTATTCTGCCACTCAGTATGACGGGTTCGCTGCTCGCCGGGACCCTCAATCTGCGCTGGGGAAGAACCTTGCCTGTCGTGCTTGCGACTGTAGCCGCGACTGCAAGCCTCCTTGCTTTGGTGCAGTCCCAGGCGCCGATCTTTTTTGCCTTGGCCTTTCTGATGCACCAAATCGCATGGAACTTCGGAATAGGCTACGTTTACGGTGCTGTTGCCGAAATTAGTGATGGTAGTGGAGCAGAAATTCTAGCGCCCGGCAGTCAGTCGGTCGGTACCGCGCTCGGTCCAATTCTCGCCGGCATACTAGCAGTCAATCTTTCGATGGACGCGGTGATCTGGGTATCAATTTCGGGCATGATTATGGGCTCAACTATTTTATTTTTTACGCGAGCCGCTCACTCACCCCGCAGTTGACCAAACGCGTATGCACGCTCGTTTGGCACTTGCTGAATTTCAATCACATTTCCAAATGGATCTCTGCCGTAGGTCATCAGATAGCCATCACCTGCGTCGATTGGGTTCGTGTGCCACTCGACACCATGTGCTTTAAGCGCCTCAAACGAGACCTGCACATCGTCCACCTCAAATGAAAGATGCGTGATGCCATAATCACACATGCGCCGATCGATGAGCGCCGGGTTGGGGCTGTGGAACTCAAACAGTTCAATGAACAGATTACCCGCGTGCAGCATCGCAACCGTACAGTCCACATCCTTCATGCGTGTAACTCGGTCCCCGGCGTCGCTAGGTCCCAAATGTTCGTGATCCACGATCTGGAACCCGAAGGCTGCGCGGTAGAATGCTATCGCGTCCGCCAAGCTAGGTACCGACATTGCGATATGATGAACGCCGCGTATCTTTACTGGTGCGAGTGATGACATGTGCGAGTTCCTCCTGTGAGTGCCAACCTGTTAAATGATGTCACGCGCAAACACGTCCTCAACTGTTTCATGACGCTTAATCAACTTTACTTCCCCCTGATCGATAAGAACTGAGCCAGGCCTTGGCAGAGCATTGAAATTGGCCGCCATAGGCTCCAAGTAGGCCCCGGTTGGATAAATAGCCAATACATCATCAACAGTGAGCGCCGGGAGAAGTGTATCGAGTGACAGCATCTCTGCATTACAGGTCAGACCGACAACGTCATAACACTCAAGCGACCCTGACGCTTTTTTGCTGACACAACTAAACTGTAGAGGACAGTCGTCTGGCACACCGTGGAGGTCCAAGAAGACCTCCGACGTGTCGACCTCTGCCCATTGACGTGTTTGGCCTATCGTTTCTCTTTTTACATTTCTCACCGTGGTTAATTGCAAGCCGGCATCACTGTGCAGGCCGCGCCCTGGTTCTAACTCCAAAATCCAATCTGACCAGTGTCGCGACGATGATGCTAAGCCACTGCGTAGCGCCTGACCGAGCGTCTTTGCTAATTCAGTTAAAGGTGGCGTATCGCCACTGCGGTTTACTACATCCAGATCTGCATCCAACTGACTGGCAAATCCGCCACCGACATTAATCACAGGATTTTTGATATCCGCCAACAAGCTCTCCAGGGTCATCACTTTCGCGCTGACTGCCGCCGCCCAAGCCATCCATAAGTCTAGCTGCTTACTATGACGTCCGATATGCGAGTGAAATCCGATTAATCTCAACGCTGTGAGCGACGGCCACAACCCAACAATATCCTCCAATTCACTATTGGGAATGCCGTACTTTATGCGCTGACTCAGCTCCGCGATGAGCACATCAGGAGCAAAGTCCGAAGTCGCAGAAAAATCCCCCAGATCCGGTTTCAGACGAAGTAAGACATCTACCGTCTTAGACATTGTCATTGCGATATCGTTGATCAGCGATGCCTCACGAGGGCTATCAATAACGATCCTAGCCCCAATCTCGATCGCTTTTCTAATAATCGACTCGTCTTTAATCGACCCATTTACAGATATACGATCGGGCGGTACACCAGCCCGTAGCGCACCCTCAAACTCTCCGGGCCCAAACACATCACAACCGCAACCTAACTCCGTTAACAGCGCTCGAACACCTAAAATGGGACAGGCTTTAAGCGACGGCATCAGTTCAAAGTGTCGCCATTCAGCTTCAAATGCCGATCTAAAATCCTCAACCCGCTGCCGAATTGCATCCCCCGAAAATACGAATACTGGCGTACCAAACTCTCGAGCTACGGCCTCTAGCTCAATCCCTCCGATACGAGCACATCCATTGTCGTCAGCAACAATCATTGTCTACACCGCCTTTATTCGGACCAAGGGAGAAGCTCCCACTTAACCGCATGTGTGGCATCGCTATTCAATCCTCTCGACAGACCAACTTTGCTTGAACTTCACCAACCACGGCCAGATTCATTTTCGCTCGCCCCTCCATACCACCCTGAACCT